>Ga0335076_10000031_pt1 | contig 122046 bp, 105 predicted proteins | sample Lox_Sample_25_FD_206717 | JGI IMG/M metagenome (GOLD analysis project Ga0335076, IMG submission 206717) | Soil microbial communities from Loxahatchee National Wildlife Refuge, Florida, United States - Lox_Sample_2.5 | ecosystem: Environmental > Terrestrial > Soil > Wetlands | place: USA... | reverse complement strand
GCCCGCGCGTTGCGTCGGGCCGGTTTCGGGGTGACCGGGCCCGAGGTCGACGCGGCCGTCAGCCGGAACTGGCCGAGCTATGTGGACGCCATGCTGGGCGCCAACCCCGACGCGGACCCGGGCGCGATCGCCACCCCGATGCCCACCCTTCAGCCGCCGCGCGCGCCCGGAAAGGGCGCGACGCCGGCGGCCCGCAAGGAGTTCGGCCGTCAACTGTCCGAGCAACAGGGCGCGCTGTCCGACTGGTGGCTGAGCCGCATGGTCACCGTCGGCCAGCCGATCCATGAGAAGCTAACGATGGTGTGGCACAACCACTTTGCCACCTCCGCGCATAAGGTCCGGGTGGCGGCGTACATGGCCGCGCAAAATCAGAAGCTGCGCACCGGATCGCTGGGTGATTTCCGCGCCCTGGCCTACGGGATGCTTACCGACGCCGCGACATTGCGCTGGCTGGACGGGCAGACCAACACGGCCAAGGCCCCCAACGAGAACCTCGCCCGTGAATTCATGGAGCTGTTCGCACTGGGCCACGGCAACGGCTACACCGAAGACGACGTGCGCGCCGGTGCCCGAGCGTTGACCGGATGGGTGATCGGCGCCAACGGCCAAACCTCGGTGATCCCCAATCGCCATGACTCGACGGCCAAGACGCTGTTCGGGCTCACCCGCAACTTCGACGCCGCCGCGTTCTGCGACGCCGTGCTGAGTCAGCCGAAATCGGCGGAGTATGTCGCGGGGCGGCTGTGGCAGCAATTGGCCTCCGACGATCCGCCCTCGCCGCAGGCGCTGGACCGCCTGGTGTCCGCGTACGGCCCGGGCCGCGACCTGCGGGCGCTGACGCGGGCGATCCTCACCGACGACGAGTTCACCGGCGGCCGGGCCACGGTCGTCAACACCCCGGTCGAATGGCTGGTGGGCGTGATGCGGGCACTGCGAGTACCCATCGGCAATCTCGCGCAGCGCAAGCTCGCCGACGCCACGTTGCGGGCACTGGGCCAGCGGCCGTTCTACCCACCGAGCGTCGGCGGCTGGCCGCACGGTCAGGTGTGGCTGTCCACCGCCAGCGCCGAGGCCCGGCTGCGCGCGGCGAGCCGGCTCGCGCACGTGGGCGATTTGTCCGGCATCGAAAGCACCGCCCCGGACGACCGCATCGACGCGGTCGGCTACCTGATCGGGGTCGGGGACTGGTCGGACCGCACCGCCGACGCCCTGGAGCCCCTGGTGCGCAGACCGCCCCAGTTGGTCGCAGCCGCCGTCAACACGCCCGAATACCTGACGTCCTAACGAGATCAACCATGCCCGAGATCAACCGCCGCAGATTCCTGATCGCCAGCGCGGGCGTCGGCGCGGCCAGCCTGCTGTCGACGGCGGTGGCGGTCGATTGGCATGACCTGTTGCGCGCGGCCCAGGACCGGCCGCTGCCCGAGGGCGCCGGCGTGCTGGTGCTCGTCACGCTCTACGGAGGCAACGACGGCATCAACACCCTGATCCCCTACGCCGACAACGCATATCACGACGCGCGGCCAGACCTTGCCTACGCCCCGGGCGAGGTCATCCACCTCGACGAGCGGCTCGGGCTCAACCCGGCGATGAAGGGTCTGGCCCAAATCTGGAATCAGCGCCAACTCGCCATCGTGCGCGGCGTCGGCTATCCCAAGCCCGACCACAGCCACTTCCGGTCCATGGACATCTGGCAGACGGCATCGCCGGCCGAGCCCGTGGCAACGGGCTGGATCGGCCGCTGGCTCGACGCCACCGGCGACGACCCGTTGCGGGCGGTCAACATCGGATCCGTCCTGCCGCCACTGGCAGTCGGCGAAAAATACACCGCGGCAGCGCTTTCAGTGCTTTCAGCGCCTTCCGGCGCCCAGGTTCCCGCCGAGCAGGCGGACAGACTCGACTCGATCATGGGAGCGCTGGGTGCCGACGATCCCGGCGACACCCCGGCGATGGCTGCGGTGCGCAAGGCCTACCGCGCCGCGCGAACCACTAACAAGACGTTCGCGTCGGTCAAACCCGCCGCCGTGGAGCACAATTCGCTTGCCGCCCAGCTCAGCATGGTTGGCGCCGCGGTGCGGGCCCGCGTCCCGACGCGGGTATACACCGTGCAGTTGGGCGGTTTCGACACCCACGCCGACGAACGCGAAACCCAGCAACGTCTGCTGCAGACGCTCGACGCGGCCGTGACCCCGTTCCTGCAGGAGATGGCCGGCGACCGCTACGGACGCAACGTCGTGTTGACGGCCTACTCGGAGTTCGGCCGCCGGGTTCGGGCGAACGCCTCTCACGGCACCGACCATGGCACCGCCGGGCCGGTTTTGGTCGCGGGCGTGCCGGTCAAAGGCGGCTTCTACGGCGAGGAACCCGGCCTCACCGACCTCGACAACGGAGACCTGAAATTCACCATGGACTTTCGCGATGTCTACTACGAGCTGCTCACCCGAACCGTCGGGACCGATCCCACGCCGTCGGTCGGGGCGGGCCGGCGTGGGCTGGGCCTGCTATAACCCGGCCAGCGCGCTCACGCAGTCGCGGGCGATGGCCAGTTCTTCGTTGGTCGGGATCACCAGCACGACGATCGGCGAATCGTCGCTGGAGATCTGCCGCGCGTCCCTTCCCCCGCTGAGGTTGCGGCGCTCATCGAGCACGATGCCGAGTTCCTCCAGGCCGGCCACCGCGTCGCGACGCACAGCCGGGTCGTTCTCGCCGATCCCGGCGGTGAAGGTGACGACATCGGTGTGCCCCAGCACCGCCAGGTAGGCGCCGATGTACTTGCGTAATCGATGAATGAACACGCTGTAAGCCAATTGGGCTGCGGCATCGCCTGATTCGATCATCGTCCGAAGCCGCCGGAAGTCACGCTCCCCGGCCAAGCCCAGCACCCCGGAGCGCTCGTTGAGCATGGCCTCGACGTCGTCGACACCCATCTTCGCCGTGCGCCACAGGTAGCTGACGACGCTGGGGTCGATATCACCGCTGCGAGTGCCCATCACCAGGCCCTCCAGCGGCGTCAAGCCCATCGACGTGTCGATCGGCCGGGTGCCGGCGATCGCCGACGCGGACGATCCGTTACCCAGATGCAGCACAATCTGTTTCAGGCCGCCGGCCGGCCGGTCAAGGAAGGCGGCGGCCTGCTCGCTGACGTAGCGGTGCGAAGTGCCATGAAACCCGTAGCGGCGGATCTGCCACCGCTCGGCCAATCCGCGGTCGATGGCGTAGGTCGCCGCCTCGGGTGGCAGGTCATGGAAGAACGCCGTGTCGAATACCGCCACGTGGGGGATGTCGGGCAGCAGCTTGCGTGCCACCTCGATTCCCTTGAGCGCCGGCGGATTATGGAGCGGGGCCAACTCCGACAGCTTCTCGAGCGCGGCGACCCGCGCGTCGTCCATCAGTGTCGGCCGATAGAACTCGTTGCCGCCGTGCACCACCCGGTGGCCGACCGCCATCAGCCCGCAGGCCCGCAGGTCGATGCCGTCCTCGGCCAGCGTTTCGAACGCGCGGCGCTGTGCCGCGTCGTGGTCGGGAACCGAAGAAGACTCCTCTCCGATCCGCTCGATGTGGCCGGACGCGCGCGCTACGCCCGAATCGGGGTCAACCAGCTGAAATTTCAGGGACGACGAGCCGGAGTTGATCACCAGCACGACGCGGTCACCCGCCATGGGCGCCCTGTGCCTGGATCGCGGTGATCGCAACGGTGTTCACGATGTCTTCGACCAGCGCACCCCGGGACAGATCGTTGACCGGCTTGCGCAACCCTTGCAGCACCGGGCCGATCGCGATCGCCCCGGCGCTGCGCTGCACCGCCTTGTAGGTGTTGTTGCCGGTGTTGAGGTCGGGGAAGATCAGCACCGTCGCGCGACCGGCCACCGGCGAATCACCCACTTTGGCGGCCGCGACCGATGGTTCTACCGCGGCGTCGTATTGGATGGGGCCCTCGACGGGCAGCTGCGGCGCCCGCATGCGAACCAATTCCGTTGCCGTCCTGACTTTGTCGACATCGACGCCGGCGCCGGAGTCACCGGTGGAATAGGACAGCATGGCCACCCGCGGCTCGATCCAGAACTGCGCGGCGGTATGCGCCGAACTGATCGCGATGTCGGCGAGCTGTTCGGCGGTCGGATCCGGGACGATCGCGCAGTCACCGTATGCCAGCACCCGGTCGGGCAGACACATCAGGAAGATGCTGGACACCGTCGAGATACCCGGCGCGGTCCCGATGATCTCGAGGGCCGGCCGAACCGTGTGCGCGGTGGTGTGCGCGGCGCCGGACACCATACCGTCGACCATGCCGTTGTACACCAGCATGGTGCCGAAGTACGAACCGTCGCGCATCATCTCCTGTGCCCGCTCGACCGTCATGTTTTTCTTCTTGCGCAGCTCGGCATACTGGGTGGCGAACTGGTCGCACAACTCGCTGGTGCGCGGGTCGAGCACCGTGGCGTTGTCCAGGTTCACGCCGAGTTCCGCTGCGCGCAGCCGGATCTGGACGTCGTCACCGAGGATGGTCAGATCCGCGACGCCGTGCTGTAGCAGGTGGCCAGCGGACTTGAGGATGCGATCGTCGTCGCCTTCGGGCAGCACGATGTGCTTGCGATCCGATCGCGCCTGCTGGCGCAACCGATAGGTGAACATCTGCGGTGTGGTCACCGTCGGGATCGGGATGGCAAGCTGCGACAACAGATCCGAGACATCGACGTGGCGCTCCATCAGTTCCAGTGCGGTGTCGATCTTGCGGTGCGAGGACGCGGTAATCCGGCCGCGTGCCGCCGCCACCGCGCTGGTCGTCTCGAAGGTGCCTAACACGGTCGTGAGAATGGGCAGCCGCAGCCTCAGGCCCGACACCAGCGCCGCGATCGACGGATGAAGCTCGAACCCGCCGTTGAGGATGATGCACGACAGCGACGGAAAGCCTTGGGCGGCATGGGCGCTGGCGACGGCCAGCACGACGTCCGACCGGTCACCGGGGGTGACTATGGCAACACCACCGCGCAGTCGCTCCAGCACGTGGTCGGCGGTCATCCCGGCGACCGCCACACCCATCACTTCGCGTCCCATCAGCTCGTGGTCGCCGCTGACCAGCGTCCCGTTCACGGCCCTCTGCAGGTCGGCAACGGTCGGCGCGAACAGCAGCGGCGCCGCGGGAAGCACATAGGTCTGCGGGGTGAAACGACCCAGCGCGTCGGCGACGGCGGCCAGCTGCAACGGCTCGCAGCGGTTGGCCACCACGGCCGCGGTATGGGCATGGTGGCCGGCCAGTTCGTCCAGACACAATTCGACGACAGCCGCGACCTCATCGGGGGTGCGGTGGCTGGCGCGCACGATGAGCAGCACCGGCGCGCCGAGGTTGACCGCGATCCGGGCGTTGAAGCTCAACTCGGCGGGGTTGGTGACGTCGGTGTAGTCACTGCCGACGATCAGCACCGCGTCGCACGCCGCCGCCATCGCGTGGTACCGCTCGACAATGTCGTCGATGGCCGCGTCACGATCGGCGTGCAGCTCGTGGTAGGTCACGCCGAGACAGCGCTCGTAGGGCAGACCGGCGGTGGCCTGCGCCAGCAGCAGGTCCAGGATGTAGTCGCGGTCCTCCCCGGGCCGGATGATCGGCCGGAACACACCGACTTTGGCCACCGTCGCGGCCAATCGGTGCAGGATCCCCAGCGCAATCATCGACTTGCCGGTCTCCGGTTCTGGCGCGGCGATGTAGATCGCAGAAGTTCCAGCGGCGCCGGGACCCGCGTGAGCCACCCGCCCGCCTTTCAGCCGAGCCGGCGCAGCCGGGGCGCCAGGTCCTTCTCGAAGAGCTCCAGGAACCGGCGTTGATCATGGCCGGGCGCGTGGAACACCAGGTGGTTCAGGCCCCAGTCGACGTAGTCCTTGACCTTGGCCACGGCTTCGTCGGGATCCGACGCCACGATCCAGCGCTTGGCGACCTGTTCGATCGGCAGCGCATCGGCGGCCTTCTCCATTTCGATCGGGTCGTCGATGCTGTGCTTCTGCTCGGCGGTCAGCGACAGTGGCGCCCAGAACCGGGTGTTCTCCAGCGCGAGCTCGGGGTCCGGGTCGTAGGAGATCTTGATCTCGATCATCCTGTCGATGTCGTCGACATTTCTGTCTGCCCCTGCTGCACCTTCTAAGACGGCCGGGATCAGCTTGTCCTTGTAGAGCTCCTCCCCCTTGCCGGAGGTGCAGATGAAGCCGTCACCGGCCCGTCCGGCGTATTTCGCCACCGCCGGCCCGCCGGCGGCGACGTAGATCGGGACGCCACCCTCGGGCACGTCGTAGATCGAGGCGCCCTTGAGCCGGTAGTACTCGCCGTCGAAGTCGACGCGGTCGCCGCGCCACAGGTCCCGCATCAACCGCACCGACTCGCGCAGCCGGGCGAACCGCTCCTTGAACTCCGGCCAGTCGCCCTCGTATCCGGTGGCGATTTCGTTCAACGCCTCACCGGTGCCGACACCGAGGAAGACGCGGTTCGGATACAGGCAGGCCATGGTGGCGAAGGCCTGCGCGATGACGGCCGGGTTGTAACGAAAGGTCGGGGTGAGAACCGAGGTGCCCAGCAGGATCCGCTTGGTGCGTTCGCCGACGGCGGTCATCCAGGCCAGCGAGAACGGGGCATGACCGCCCTCGTGCCGCCACGGCTGGAAGTGGTCACTGACGGTTGCGCTGTCCATGCCGTGACCTTCGGCGGCGACAGCCAGTTCGACGAGCTCGCGCGGTGCGAATTGTTCAGCGGATGCCTTGTATCCCAGTTTCAGTTCAGCCACCCGTTATTTCTACTCCTCGTGGCGATCGCAAGCGCGGCGGTGGGGGCACCCCCGCTTGCGGGGGACCGGGCGCTGGGGGTCGCCACGCATCAGACCTAGACTCGCGGGCATGGGACCGACACCGACTCTTGTTCAGGTCACCGACACCGTGCACCTCGCCCAGGGCCAGGCCGTCAACTGGACGCTGGTCGCCGACGACACCGGCGTCATGTTGATCGATGCCGGCTATCCCGGGGACCGCGAGGACGTGCTGGTCGCGCTGCGAAAGCTGGGTTACGACGCGGGCGACGTGCGCGCCATCCTGCTGACGCACGCGCACATCGACCACCTGGGCACGGCGATCTGGTTCGCCAGCGAGCACGGCACACAGGTGTATTGCCATGCTGACGAGGTGGGTCACGCCAAGCGGGAGTACCTGGAACAGGTGTCGGTTTCCGATGTGGCACTGCGCATTTGGCGGCCGCGGTGGGCGGTGTGGGGCGTCCACGTGGTGCGCAGCGGCGGCCTGATCCGCGACGGCATCCCTTCGACACGGCCGCTGACCGCCGAGGTGGCCGGAGGGCTGCCGGGCCGGCCGACGGCCGTCTTCTCCCCGGGGCACACCAGCGGGCACTGCTCGTATGTCGTCGACGGGGTGCTGGTGAGCGGGGACGCGCTGATCACCGGCCACCCCCTGCTGCGTCACCGCGGGCCGCAGTTGCTGCCGGCGGTGTTCAGCCACAGCCAGGCAAACTGCCTGCGGAGCCTGAACGCGCTGGCCCTGCTCGACACCGAGATCCTGCTGCCCGGGCACGGCGAAGTGTGGCGCGGCCCGATCCGAGAGGCCACCCAGGCGGCCCTGCGGCGCGCGAGCTGAGCGATGACACGGACTCGCGTCGTCCGGCGCATCCGCGCATCGCGTGAGTCCGTGTATCGGGCCCTCGTCGACGCGGATGCGGTTGCGGCATGGCGGGTTCCGGACGGCATGAGCGCTTTCGTGCACGAGTTCGACGCCCGCGTCGGGGGTTCGTTTCGGGTCTCGCTGACGTACGAATCGCCGCAGGTGCGGGGCAAGAGCGCCGCCCACACCGACACCTATCACGGTCGGTTCGTCGAGTTGATGCCCAACGAGCGGGTGGTCGAGGAGCTCGAGTTCGAGACGTCCGATCCGGGGTTGGCCGGGCCGATGCGGATGACGACAACGCTTTCCGACGCGGACAACGGCACCGATGTCGCCGTCGTCCATGACGGCATACCGCGGGGAGTTTCCGCCCAGGACAACGAGATCGGTACCGAGATGGCGTTGGGCAAGCTCGCGGCTCTGGTGGAGTCGCCCTGACTTCGAGCTGCACTGCCATTAGTCACAGCAGCCACACCAACCCCCACCTCAGCTCGGTGAATCGATTTCAAAACGCGCTATCGCATGCGCTATCAAAAAGGGAGATCGGTTGTGACCGTCCACCGCGGCGCACGTCACGCGAACTCACTGAGCCCCAGATGCTCCCGCAGCGTCTCTCCCGTGTACTCGGTGCGGAAGGCTCCGCGGTCCTGCAGCAGGGGCACCACCCGGTCGACGAACTCGTCCAGGCCGTGCGGCGTCAGGTGCGGTACCAAGATGAAACCGTCGCAGGCATCGGCCTGGATATAAGTGTCGATCTCGTCGGCGATGCCATTGGGCGTGCCGACGAACTGTTGGCGGCTGGTGACGGCGATCACCAGCTCCCGGATCGACAGGTTCTCGGCTTGAGCGCGTTCGCGATAGCGGCGGGCCACCGCGACCGGGTCGCCGTGCCGGACGCGGCCCTGGGTTATGTCGCTGTCGACGACCGGATCGAAATCGGGTAGCGGACCGTCCGGGTCGTGGTCCGATAGCTCGCCGCCCCATACCTGTTCGAGCATCGCGATCGCCGTCACGCCGCTGACCTGTTGATAGCGGATGTGCCGCGCCTTGTCCTGCGCCTCGGAATCAGTGTCGCCGATCACGAACGTCGCCGCCGGAAAGACCTTGAGCCGGTTCGGGTCTCGACCGTAGGACGCGGCGCGACCCTTGACGTCGGCGTAGTAGCGCTGACCGGCTTCCAGCGAAGAGTGCAGGGTGAACAAGGCGTCGGCGTTGCGGGCCCCGAACGCGCGGCCGTCGGCGGAGTCGCCGGCCTGCAGTAATATCGGGTGGCCCTGAGGGCCCGCGGGCAGCGTCGCGAACCCGCGAACGTCGAAGTGCGGACCGCAGCGTTGCACGCTCCGGATTCGATCGGGATCGACATAGACCCCGCCATCGACGTCGGCGAGCACGGCGTGGGCTTCCCAGCTATCCCAGAATTCGCGGGCCACGGCGAGGAACTCCTCGGCCCGCGAGTACCGGTCGGCGTGGTCCAAGAAGCCGCCGCGGCGGAAGTTGGCGCCGGTGAAGGCGTCCGACGAGGTCACCATGTTCCAGCCGGCACGGCCGCCGGACAGGTGGTCGAGCGTCGCGAATTGCCTTGCCACCTCGAATGGTTCGTTGAAGGTGGTGTTGATCGTTCCGGTCAGCCCGATCCGGTCGGTGACGCCCGCCAGCGCGGCCAGCACCGTGAAGGTGTCAGGGCGGCCCACCACGTCAAGGTCGTAGATGCGGCCGCGGTGCTCCCGGAGCCGCAGCCCCTCAGCCAGGAAGAAGAAGTCGAACAGTCCCCGCTCGGCGGTGCGGGCCAGATGTACGAATGACTCGAACTCGATCTGACTGCCCGCCCCGGGGTCGGTCCACACCGTGGTGTTGTTGACGCCCGGGAAGTGGGCGGCCAGGTGAATCGGCTTGCGCTGGTTGCCCTCTCGCATTCTCATCCTGATAAGCCCCACCGCTTGGCGATCAGCTCGTGTGAGCGCAACCGATCCTGGTGTCGGTGGGTGACCGAGGTGATGACGAGCTCGTCGGCGCCGGTGGCGCGCTGCAGCGTTTCCAGCCGCTCGGCAACCTCGTCCGGTTCGCCGACGAATTGCGTTGCCAGCCGGTCGATCACGACCGCCAGCTGCTCATCGGTCAGCGGAGCGCACTCGTCGGGGTCGGGATACGGGATGGCGCCGCCGCCGGCCCGGATCGAATACACCCAATGGCCGTAGCTGGACGCCAGGTGTTTCGCGGTTGCGGTGTCGTCGGCCACGACGATGTCGGCCGACACCACCACATGGGGTCGCTCCAGTGCGGCCGACGGGACAAAGGCGTCCCGGTAGGCGTCGATGGCCCCCAGCGCGGTCGACGGCGTGAGGTGGTAGCTCGCCACAAACGGCAGTCCCCGCGCGCCGGCCATTTGGGCGCTGCGTCCCCTGCTGCTGCCGAAGATCCAGGGGGTCAGGGCGGCGCCTTCACCGGGCACCGCATGCACGTCGAACCCGCCGACCTCGTAGGTGCCGGACAGCATCGCCATGATGTCACCGAGCTGCTCGGCGAAGTCGGGCGCGACGGCCTCGGGCTGCTGCAGGATCGACATGGTCGCTTGTACCCGGCCGCTGCCCAACAACGCCCGCAGGTCGAAGGGCGGCGGAATCACCACGCCTTCGACCTCGCGCCATTCGCGGTGCGGTTCAGGCGGTGGGGGTTTGGGTGATCGCGGCTTGGTGATCCGCCGCTGCCCGGAGCGGCCCAGGCCTAGGTCGATGCGGCCCGGGTAGAACGCGTCGAGCATGCCGAAACTCTCGACCACCGCGGCGGCCGTGGTATGACTCAGCTGCACGGCCGCCGAACCGACGCGAATCGTGTTGGTGGCGGCTGCGATTTGCCCTATCAGTACGGCCGGTGCCGCGCTGGCGACGGCGACGAAGTGATGCTCGGCGATCCAGAATCGGCGATAACCCCATCGCTCGGCGTGCTGGGCGAGCTCGATGGTGTTGCGCAAAGCCGTCGCGGCGTCGCCGCCGGCGCTGATCGGGGCCAGATCGAGGATTGACAGCGGCACCCGCGTCATCGGTTCACCGCCGAGTAACGGTTAGGTGCCACCGGCAGGCCGAGACGGGCCCGCAGCGTTTCACCGTGCCGGTAGCCGGTGCGGAAGAGCTGGGCTTGCTGCAGCAGCGGCACCACCTCGTCGACGATCACCGGCAGGTCGATGGCGTTCACGGCGGGCCGCAGCCGCGCCCCGTCGATGCCCAACCGCCGCCAGCCCAACAGCGTTTCCACCAACTCCGTTGCACTGCCGGCGAAGACGAGGGCATCTGAGCGGAAGTCGCCCTCGCCGTGAAAAGAAACCACCACGTCCGCAAGGACTTTCAGATGCGTGCCGCCCGTCGCGCGCAACTCTGCGAGGATGCCTTGCACCGAGGCGTCGTCAGTGGGCGTGATGAAGACGACGTCGGCGCTGGCCGCGGCGAACGCATAGGCGGGGCCGACGTGCGCCAGCGCGGCCACCACCGGCTGGCCCTGCGGCGGGCGCGGCGTGATCGAGGGTCCCTTGACGGAGAAGTACTTTCCGGCGAAGTCGATGTAGTGCAGTTTGTCGACGTCGACGTAGCGCCCGGCGCTCACGTCGCGGATGATCGCGTCGTCCTCCCAGCTGTCCCACAATCTCCGCACCACGTCGACATACTCGTCGGCCTCGTCGAAAAACGGAATCTGGGACCCGTCCCGGCGGCCGAACAGGGCCGCCTCATGGGCGGTGGCGCTAACCCGCGGCTGCCAGCCCGCCCGGCCGTGCGACACATAGTCAAGGGTCGCAACGGATTTGGAGACATGAAAGGGCTCGGTGTGGGTGACCGTGGCCACCGGAATCAGCCCGATGTGCCGCGTCGCGGGGGCGATGCGGGCCGCGACCAGCACGGCGTCGCCGCGACCGGCCAGCCGTCGCGGATCGATCCGCTCGCGGCGCCCGGGTTGCGGCATCAGGGTGTCGTCGATGGTGAGGAAGTCCAGCAGCCCACGCTCGGCAGTCGCCGCCAGCCCGGCCCAGTAGCGGCCGCTCAGCACCGATGGCGTGCCGGGGTCCGCGGCCAGCGTTGCGCGCCATGCCTGTGGGTGCCAACCGTATCCGTCGAGCGCGACGCCCAGATGGAACTGACCGGTCACGCCAGCCACTTCTCGAACGCGATCGGACGAAACGGCCCCCAGTCCGGCAATGGCTCGGCAGCGATGCGCGCGTAGCCGGTCGCGTCGTAGAGCGCCTCGGCCTCGGGTTGGCGATTGCCGGTGATCAGGTACAACCGCCGGTAACCGCGCGCAGCGATCTCGGCCTCCAGCGCCACCAACAGCGCCCTGGCGTAGCCGCGGCGCCGATGCGCGCTGTCGGTCCAGATCCGCTTGAGCTCGGCGGTGTCGGCGTCATAACGCCGAAACGCCCCGCCGGTGACCGGTACGCCGGCGACAACCCCGATGAGGAGCCCGCCGTCCGGTGGCGCCAACTCGTCGGCCGGCACCGGTAACCACTCGAGGTGCGCGTCCGGCGTGCCGCCGTATCGCTGCGCGTACTCGACGGCCAGCTCCGCCAGCAGCGGCTGCGCCAGCGGGTCCTCGTGGGTAGCCGAGACGAACTCGAGCCCGATTTCGGTCATCACCTAACGTCTAACGCTTGTTACCGGGAAGCATTCCGGGCCGAACCGCGGTGACAAATCCCGGGATGACCGCCAGGTCGTCGGGGCCACCGCGCCACAGTTCGGCCAGACCCATGCCGGTGAGCAGATCGACCACGTTCCGCTCGACCGTCTGCCAGCCTTGGGCCGCCAGATACTCGGGAACGTAGCGGTATTCACCCGGGTAGGTCAGGCTGGTCAGGTCGACGTCAAGGCCTTCTCGGCGCCACCCGCTTACGAACGCTCGCCCCGCCTCGACGTGCACGGGGGTCCACGTGGGCATGTGGTCGGCGGCGAACCGGCTGCCCGGGGCGCTCAAGCCCGTGACATCTTGCAACAACCGGTTCTGCGCGGCCGGCGGTAGGTAGCCCACGAGCAGTTGCTCGGCGATCCAGGTCGTCGGCTGGGCGGCGTCAAAGCCGACCCGCCGCAGCGCCGCCAGCCAATCCTGGCGGAGATCGATGCCCACCGCGCAACGGTTCGCGGCCAGCGTGGCGCCCAGCCCGCGCAGCAGTTGGGACTTGAAATCGAGCACCTCGGGGCGGTCGATTTCGTACACGGTCGTGCCCTTCGGCCACCACAGCCGATACGGCCGGGTGTCCAGACCGGACCCCAGGATCACCACCTGGCGAATGCCCGCCCTGCCCGCGTCGGCGAGAAACTCGTCCAGGAACCGGGTGTGCGCCGCGAAGATGTCGAGAAGCCCGGTCATCGCCGGGTTGTTGCCGCCGTCGTCCGAGAACAGATCGTCCTCGATGACCCGGATGAAGTACTCCACGCCCACGGCGCGAACCAACGGCTCGGCGAACGCGTCGTTCATCAGCCCCTTGTTGGTGGCCACCGCTCTGGCGAGGGCGCCGAACGTCGCGGTCACTCCGACGCCGCTGGCCGGATCCCAGCTGTCGTCCTCAGCCCGTGCCATCGTCTTCTCAGCCTTCGAAGCGCCGCCGCAGGCCCAGCCCGACGACCGCCCGCCAACCGAGCAACAGGATCGCGGTGATCGAGGCCGCCACCACCACGAAACTCGCCGCCACCCCCGCCGAGCTCGCCTTGCGCAACAGCATGCCGACCACCACTGTGCACAGCCAGACGATCACCCCCGTGGGGGCCACCGCGGTGGGTTGCCGCCAGCCACGGGACACCAGCCACCCGACAACGGTTCCGGCGAGAAACGGCCATGCCGTCGTCGCCACGCCGCCGATGTTGAGCCCTTCGTCGTGGCTGCGGCGCCCGACTGCGCAGAAGACCAGCACCCCGATGACGTCTACGAATAGGTACGCCAGCCACCTCAGCCGTCGCATGCGTGGAGACTACCGGGCCGGGTGGGGATGCTTGACCCCGCAACCGCGGTGAACCTAGATTCGGCAACGATGAAGACCCGTTCACAAAGCAGGCTCGCGATGGTGACCGGCGCCGGGTCCGGAATCGGCAAGGCGGTGGCGCTGGCCTTCGCCGCGCAGGGCGACCGGGTCATCGCCGCCGATCTCGACGAAGCCGCGGCTGCGGCCACGGCCAAGGAACAACCCGAGCTGATCACCGCGCTGCCGGTCGACGTCGCCGACCCCGCCCAAGTCGACGCCCTGCGTGATCGGACTCACGCCGAGGTCGGCGTGCCCGACATCGTGGTCAACGCCGCCGGCTGGGACCGCACCGACCAATTCCTCAACGCCACACCGGAATTTGCGGCAAAAGTGGTGGCGATCAACTACCTCGGCCCGGTGCACGTCTGCGGTGCGTTTTTGCCGGGAATGATCGAGGCGCACGCGGGTGGGCGCGTCGTCAACCTGGCCAGTGACGCCGGCCGCGTCGGGAGCGCGGGCGAAACCATCTACGCCGGCGCCAAGGGCGGAGTCATCGCGCTCACCAAGTCGCTGGCGCGCGAAATGGCCCGCCACCAGATCACGGTGAACTGCGTGTGCCCGGGCCCGACGGACACGCCGCTGTTTCACGCCCAACCGGAGAAGTTGAAGGAAGCGCTGGTCAAGGCCATCCCATTTCGGCGGCTGGCCCGGCCCGAGGAGGTCGCCGCGCCGGTGCTGTTCTTTGCGTCGGACGCCGCGTCGTTCATCACCGGACAGGTGATCAGCGTCAGCGGTGGTTTGACTATGGCTGGTTAGAGGCTGGTTAGAGGCTGGTTAGAGGCTGGTTAGAGGCTGGTTAGTGGCAGGCTGATTCCCATGAGCACCGACGCACCCCCCGCCTTCGACCGCGACGACCCGCTGGGCCTGGACGCCTCCCTGTCCGACGACGAGCTCGCGGTCCGCGACACCGTCCGAAAGTTCTGCGCCGAGCATGTGACCCCGTACGTCGCGGAGTGGTTCGAGATCGGCGACCTTCCGGTCCGCCAACTCGCTAAACAGTTCGGTGAACTTGGACTGCTCGGCATGCACCTGCACGGCTACGGGTGTGGCGGCGCTTCCGCCGTGCACTACGGCCTGACCTGTACCGAGCTGGAGGCCGCCGATTCGGGCATTCGGTCGATGGTGTCCGTGCAGGGGTCACTGGCGATGTTCGCGATCTGGAAGTTCGGATCGGAGGAGCAGAAGCAGCATTGGCTGCCCGGCATGGCCGCCGGCGAACTGCTCGGCTGTTTCGGGCTGACCGAACCCGACGTCGGATCCGATCCGGCCGCGATGAAAACCCGGGCGCGGCAAGATGGTTCGGATTGGGTGATCAACGGCCGCAAGCTGTGGATCACCAACGGCTCGGTGGCCGACGTGGCGATCGTGTGGGCGGCCACCGACGACGGGATCCGCGGCTTCATCGTGCCCACGAAGACCCCGGGCTTCACCGCCAACACCATCCACCACAAGCTGTCGCTGCGCGCGTCGATCACCAGCGAGCTGGTGCTCGACGACCTGCGGCTGCCCGCCGACGCGATGCTGCCCGAGGCAAGGGGTTTGCGCGGCACGCTGTCGTGCCTGTCGGAGGCCCGCTACGGAATCATCTGGGGGGCCATGGGCGCGGCGCGGTCGGCCTGGCAGGCCGCGCTCGACTACGCCACGCAGCGCACCCAGTTCGGCCGCCCGATCGCCGGATTTCAGTTGACGCAGGCGAAACTCGTTGACATGGCGGTCGAGCTGCACAAGGGGCAGCTGCTGTCGCTGCACCTCGGCCGCCTCAAGGACGGCGCCGGACTGCGCCCCGAGCAGGTCAGCTTCGGCAAGCTCAACAACACCCGCGAGGCGATCAAGATCTGTCGGACCGCCCGAACGATATTGGGCGGCAACGGGATATCGCTGGAGTACCCCGTCATCCGGCACATGGTCAACCTGGAATCGGTGCTGACCTATGAGGGCACACCGGAGATGCACCAGCTCGTCCTCGGCCAGGCGTTCACCGGTAGCGACGCCTTCCGCTGACAGGAGAACCCGATGGCTGTCGATTGGGGTTGCAGACCCGCCACGTGGTCAACTCTTTTGGTTGCCCAAGGGCGCCGAGCGGAGTATGCACACTTGCTGGGAGGTGCCTCATGAGATCCGTCGTGTCTCGAATCGGTGTTCTTGTCGCTGCGTGGGCACTACCTTTGTGCGTTCCTGTGGCGACCGCCGACCCCACCGTCACGCTGCCCCCGATGACATCCGGCGGCGGCGGACCGATCATCGGTGGCGGCAAGAATGCCGGGATCTCGGGACAGCTGACCGGCCTCGGCAATCCAAATGTCCAAGAGGTCGACGGCTCGGACGCGGCTCAATTCATCACGGCCGCCGCGGCGCTCACCAACCCGCAGCTTGCGGCTCCCTTCGGACTGCTGCGTCGCGCGTTGGCGTGCCAGACCAATAACGCCGGATTCGGGGCGCGCGCGTACCGGCGCAACGACGGGCAATGGGGAGGAGCGATGCTGGTCGCCGCCAAGAGTGCCACACCGAACGTCGACGCGCTGGCCACCTGCGCGAGGACCAACTGGCGCAGGCCCACCGCGGGTTCGGACACGTTGATGTGCAACAGCGGGTGGACCACCCCGAACTCCTTCTCAAGCCGCGAGGGCGGCGAGGCCTACTACATCCTGCTCGCCGGCACGGCCGACGACTTCTGCAGCGCGCTCAACGGCAAGTACAAGACCAACGCCGGCACGTGGCCGTTCTAAACCGTCCGCAATTCAACGACTTGCACGACGGCCGGCGCGCCCGAATCCGCGCTCGGGGTGGCATCGGGCTTTCATTGCATGCGTTCGACCCACTGGGCGCGCGATGGCCCGGGTTCGAATGGATCCGCGAAATACTGAGTCTCGCGCACGACCTCGTCGCCCTCAAACTCCATAATGCTCACCACATGGAAAGGCTGCCCGTCGTAGGTCAGGACGAGTTCGCTGATCCACAGATCGCCACCACCGAGGATCCGCCGCACGGTAAAGCGTTTCGCGTTCGGCTGGGCGACGCGCGAAGCTTGAATGTTGTCGCGGCCGCGGATTCGCTCACCTGATTGCGGATACTCGAGAACCGCGTCGGATCGGTAAATCCGATGTTCCGTGTCGAAGTCGTTTGTGTCGGAGGCCGCCCAGTGAACCTGAAGAGCGGCCCGGACGTCGTTGTCACCCATGACGACCTTCCTCCCTGCAGACGCCGCAGGTGTTCGGCGCCGATCGCGCGACCTGAGCTCTGTCCGCGCGGAAAGCTGCCGCGGGCAGTGTGACAAGAAGACGATACTCACATCGCCGTTTGCGCGCGCTCGCGGACTCGACCGCAGCCACGTGGGTTCGAGTCCAGCGGCGGTCCGCGACAGAATTTTTTCCTTGCGCCGGCGGTCGAGTCATAGGGTGGGTATGCGCTGAGGAGACTATGCGCGAAGGGAAGGGGTGACTATGTCGCGCCATCGCGTCGTAATCATTGGAAGCGGATTCGGGGGCCTGAACGCGGCCCGGTCACTCAAGCGGGCCGATGTCGACATCACCCTGATCTCGAAGACGACCACCCACCTGTTCCAGCCACTGCTGTACCAAGTGGCCACCGGGATCTTGTCCGAAGGCGACGTCGCGGCGACCACCAGGCTGGTCCTGCGTAAGCAGAAGAACGTCCGGGTGTTGTGGGGCGAAGTCTCCGCGGTCGACCTGAAGGCGAAGACCGTCACCTCGCACCTGATGGGCATGATTACCGTGACGCCCTACGACAGCCTCATCGTCGCCGCCGGCGCGCAGCAATCCTATTTCGGCCATGACGAGTACGGTGCCTTCGCGCCCGGCATGAAGACCATCGACGACGCCCTGGAGCTACGCGGCCGCATCCTCGGCGCGTTCGAGGCCGCCGAGGTCGCCACCGACCCGGCCGAGCGGCAGCGCCGGCTCACCTTCGTGGTGGTCGGCGCCGGGCCGACGGGCGTCGAGCTGGCCGGCGAGATCGTCCAACTCGCCGAACGCACCCTGGCGGGTGCCTTTCGGACGATTACGCCCAGCGAATGCCGGGTCATCCTGCTCGACGCCGCGCCCGCGGTGTTGCCGCCGATGGGCCCGAAGCTGGGCCTCAAGGCCCAACGGAGGCTGGAAAAGATGGGTGTCGAGGTCCAGCTCGACGCGATGGTGACCGCGGTCGACTACATGGGCATCACGATCAAGGACAAGGACGGCGGCGAGCGCCGCATCGAATGCGCGTGCAAGGTGTGGGCGGCGGGTGTGGCGGCCAGCCCGCTCGGAAAGATGATCGCCGAACAGTCCGACGGAACGGAAACCGACCGCGCCGGAAGGGTAATCGTCGAGCCCGACCTCACCGTCAAGGGACAGCCGTACGTCTTCGTCGTCGGCGATCTGATGTCCGTGCCCGGTGTACCGGGGATGGCCCAAGGAGCGATCCAGGGGGCGCAGTACGCCGCCACGCTGATCAAGCACGCGGTGAAGGGACACGACGATCCGGCCAACCGCAAGCCGTTCAAGTACTTCGACAAGGGCAGCATGGCCCTCATCTCCCGGTACAGCGCCGTGGCGCGTGTCGGCAAGCTGGAGTTCGGAGGCTTCGTCGCCTGGCTGGCCTGGCTGTTGCTGCACCTTTACTACCTGATCGGCCATCGCAACCGCATCGCCGCGATGTTCGCCTGGGGTATCTCGTTCCTCGGTCGCACGCGCGGCCAGATGGCCATCACCAGCCAGATGATTTACGCCCGGCCGCTGGCGAAATGGGTGGAGCAGCAAGCCGAAGAGGGAACGCTGGCGGCGGCCGAAAACGCCGAGGCGGCCGAAAAAAAGGCAGCCGGCTAGCTCCCCAACTAGCTCAAAGCCTGATCGATATCGGCGATCAAATCGTCGGTGCCTTCCAGCCCGACCGAGATTCGGACCACGTTGTCGCCCAGCCCGATCGCGGCGCGACCCTCCGGTCCCATCGCACGGTGGGTGGTGGTAGCCGGGTGGGTGACGAGGGATTTGGCGTCACCGAGATTGTTGGAGATGTCAATCAGCCGCAGCTTGTCCAGTACATCGAAAGCTCGTCGCTTGGCAGCGCTTTCCGGGCAGTCGAGCGCGAAGGTGACCACCGTCCCGCCGCCGGTCATCTGACGCTTGGCCAGGTCGTATTGCGGGTGCGACACCAGAAATGGGTAGCGCACCCAACTCACCGCCGGATGGCCTTCCAGGAATTCCGCGATCCGATGCGCCGAGGAGTTGCAGTGCTCGACCCGAACTGACAGCGTCTCAAGGCCTTTCAGTAACACCCAGGCGTTGAAGGCGCTCAGCGCCGGGCCGGTGTGCCGCATTAGCTTCTGCACCGGACCGTCGATGTATTCCTTGTCGCCGAGGATGGCGCCGCCCAGCACCCGACCCTGGCCGTCTATGTGCTTGGTGCCCGAATACACCACCACGTCAACCCCGAGCGGAAAGCCCTGCTGCAGCAGGGGTGTCGCAAAAACGTTGTCCAGCACCACTTTTGCTCCCGCGGCATGGGCAAGCTCGGTCACCGTGGCGATGTCGACCAGGGACTGCATCGGATTCGACGGCGTCTCGAAGAACACCGCCGCCGTGGGCACCGAGAGCGCTTGCTCCCACTGCGCGAGGTCGTCGCCGTCGACGAAAACCGTCTCGATCCCCCAGCGCGGCAGGATCTCGTTGCACACCACGAAGCACGAGCCGAACAGGCTGCGGGCGGCGACCAACCGGTCGCCCGCGGCAAGTAGCGCGCCCAGCGAGGTGAAGACGGCGGCCATGCCGCTCGCGGTGGCGAACGCCGCGGGCGCCCCCTCGACCATCCGCAACCGCTCCTCGAACATCGTCACGGTCGGATTGCCGTAGCGCGAGTACACGAAATGGTCCAGCTCGCCGGTGAACGACTGCTCGGCAACCGCCGCCGAAGGATAGACATAGCCGGACGTCAAAAACATCGCCTCGGCGGTCTCTTCGAAACCGGATCGCAGGATCCCGCCGCGCACGCCGATGGTGGCCTGGCTGACGCCGTCGGGCAGCGCTTTGGGCGTGCGGACCGACCCCTCCGACGACGAGGAACCGTCGGTCATTGCTGCTTCATCCCCGTTTCATCCCTGCTTCCAGGGCAATCCAACCGCGCGCCAGCCGGTTTCGCCGCGATGACCGCTGGCATCGAGATGGCCCTCGAAGCCGTCCAGCACGTTGTAGGCCGGGGTGATGCCGACCTCCGTCGCGGCCTCGGCCGCGCCGATGGAGCGATTGCCGGAGCGACACAGGAATATCACGGGCCGCTCTTCGTCGGCCGGTGGTACATGTTGCTTCAGCTCTTCGGCGAAGTTCTGGTTGCGCGTCCCGCCCGACGTATTCCACTCGATGAAGACCACCTCGCGGCCCAGGCTTGTCAGGTCGGGCACGCCGACGAACCGCCATTCGGCGTCGGTGCGCACGTCGACCAACACGGCGCGCGGGTTGTCGTTGAGTAGCTTCCATGCCGCCAGCGGCGTGAGGTCTCCTGCGTAGCTCATCCGCGTGAGTCTCGCATATTCAGGGCGTTCGCCACCTGTCGGGCGCGGTCGCGTGCGGTCGCCACGTCAGGTGCCGTGGCCAGTGCCACGCCGAGCGTGGCGGAGTGCGGTCCCCGCCCGAAGAGGCGAAGATCGCTTTCCGGCACTTGCAGCGCGCCGGTCAGCGCGTCGGCTGGCGGTGACCCGCCGTCACGGCCGGGATTCATCACGTGGGCGGCCGCCGGCGACATCATCATGGTGTCCACCGGCAGGCCCAGGATGGCCCGCGCCTGCAGTTCGAACGCCGACAGCCGCTGGCTGCGCAGCGTCACCCAGACGCTCTGGTGCGGGCACGCAGTCACGGCGGCGAAGTACACCTCATCGCCTTTGATCATCAGTTCGACACCGAAGACGCCGCGCCCGCCGAGCGCCTTGACGATCCGCGCGGCGATTGACTTGGCCGAATCGATCGCGGCGGGGCTCATCTGCTGGGGCTGCCAGGATTCCAGCACGGCGCCGTCGGCGTCGCGATGGCCGATGGGTGAGCAGAACTCGACCCGAAGACCGTTGGGGCCTTCGCTGCGCACCGCCAGCAGGGTGACGTCGAAGTCGACCTCGACCACCGTCTCGGCCAATACCCGGCCCGCTGGTCCCCCGACGGCACGCTGCCAGGCCGCGTCGATGTCGTCGGGTCCGGAGACCACCGAGTGTCCCCGCCCGGCCACCGGTTTCACCAGCAACGGATACCCGGCGTGGGCGGCGACCGCTTGGAGTTCGCCCACCGATCCGACGAACCAGAACGGCGCGGTGGGCAGCCCCAACTGGTCGGCGGCCAGCCGGCGCAGGCCCTCCCTGTCGGCGGTGAGCCGGGCGGTGCGGGCGTTGGGCACGAGTTCGGTGCGCTGGTTTTCGGCGCCGGCGACCAGTGCTTCGAGGGTATCCACGGCGACCGCGTCGGTGGCCGTCACCACGAACTCCGGTTGCAGCCGTTGAATCGCCTTCGAAAGCTCGCCGGCGTCGGTCATCGGGAGGATCAGCGAGTGATCGGCCACCCCGTGCGCGGGCGCGTGCGGGTGCTCGTCGACGGCGATCACCCGCGCGCCGAGGTGCCGCAGCGCGACCGCCAGCTCCCGGCTGAGCTCACCGGAACCGAGCAGCATCACCTTCGGCCTGCCGTCGGCTGGAGCACCGGCATCGGCACGCGGCCCGGACGCTTGAGCGGGCGCCTGCGGGGGACCTTGCGGCGGCACGGCGAGCGCCGTCGTCTTGTCGTCCTGTCCTTCGGTCAAGCCGTCAGTCACCGCTCAAGGATAGGTCGGTTCTGGGCGTCCTAGGGTTGACCTGGGAGTAGCCGCACCATCAAGCCGTTGGCTTCGGCCAGCACCGTGTCGCTGAGTTCGCCCGCGTCGACCAACTCCGCGGAGACGAACGCCTTGCGGCCTTCGGCACTCGTGACGCGTCCGCGCACCACCAACGGCGAGTCGATCGGCGTGATCTTGCGGTAGTCGACGTGCAGGAACGCCGTCCGGCTGATCGGCCGTCCCGCGGCGTGCGAGATCATTCCGAACATGTGATCAAACAGCAGCGGCAGCACACCGCCGTGTACCGCGTGATTGCCCCCGACGTGAAACCGGCTGAAATACCCCTTCATTTCGACACCTTCGGGGGCATACCGCGTCAACGTCCAGGGCGGCAGCAGCAGGCTGCCCATGCCGGGCAGGTCGGGCGTCCGCCCGGCCGGCGCCTTGCCCTCCTCGGCCTGGAACGGGCCCAGCACCTCCACCAGGGCCGCGGCGCGGTCGGCCGCATCGTCCCAGACATCGTCGCTGGGGTCGGCGGACACGGCAAGGTCCAGCACCCGGCGCATGGCCGCCACGAACCGGCCGAATCCCGGGCCGGGGCTGGCCGGGCCGTATTCCGGAAAGCCGCCGTGATGTTCGTACTCCGGGTCGAGCTCTATTGGGTTCGACTCGGGTTCCGTCACGGGCGGGCCGCCAGGACGTCGCGTCGCACAATGGTCTGATCACGCCCGGGACCGACACCGATGCATGAAATATGGGCTCCGGCAAGCTCTTCCAGCCGCAACACGTAGTCACGCGCCTTGGCGGGCAGGTCGTCGAACTCCCGCGCATCTGAGATGTCCTCCCACCAGCCCGGCAACTCCTCGTAGATCGGTTCGGCGCGGGCGAGCTCGCTTTGGGTCATCGGCATGTCATGAATGCGCGACCCGTCGATCTCGTAGCCGACGCACACCGGCACCGTTTCCAGGCTGGAAAGCACGTCGAGCTTGGTCAGGAAGAAGTCGGTGATGCCGTTGACCCGGGTGGCGTACCGGGCGACGACGGCATCGAACCAGCCGCAGCGCCGGCGCCGCCCGGTGGTAACACCGAATTCGCCGCCGGTCTTGGACAGGTATTCGCCGTTCTCGTCGAACAGCTCGGTGGGGAACGGGCCGGAGCCCACGCGGGTGGTGTAGGCCTTCAGGACGCCCAGCACGGTGGTGATCCGGGTCGGGCCGATCCCGGATCCGACGGCCGCGCCGCCCGCCGTCGGATTCGATGACGTCACATAGGGATAGGTGCCGTGGTCGACGTCGAGCAAAGTGCCCTGGGAGCCCTCCAGCAACACCGTTTCGCCGGCCTCCAGCGCCGCGTTGAGCAGCCGCCGGGTGTCGGCGATGCGGTGCCGGAACCCCTCCGCTTGTGCCAGCAATGACTCGAGCACCTGCTCCGGATCCAGCGCCTTGCGGTTGTAGATCTTGACCAGTATCTGGTTCTTGAGTTCCAGCGCGGCCGCGATCTTGCGGGCCAGCTGTTGGGGATCGAGCACGTCGGCGACCCGGATCCCCATGCGGGCGATCTTGTCCTGGTAGCACGGCCCGATGCCGCGGCCGGTGGTGCCGATCTTCTTGTTGCCCATATAGCGCTCGGTGACCTTGTCGATGGCGACGTGGTAAGGCAATAGCAGGTGCGCGTCGGCGGAGATCAGCAGCTTGGAGGTGTCGACCCCGCGGTCTTCGAGGCTTTGCAGCTCGTCGAGCAGCACACCGGGATCCACCACCACACCGTTGCCGATGACGTTGGTGACGCCGGGTGTCAGCACTCCCGACGGGATCAGATGCAGCGCGAAATTCTCGCCGGTGGGTAGGACGACGGTGTGCCCGGCGTTGTTGCCACCCTGGTAGCGCACCACCCACTGCACGCGCCCGCCGAGCAGGTCTGTGGCCTTACCTTTGCCCTCGTCGCCCCATTGGGCGCCGATGAGGACGATTGCCGGCATGACTTGCTCCCACCTGGTCTCGCCTGTTTATTGTGGTCCAGCCGATCTAAAGCCTAAAACCGCAGGTCAACAGACATACCTAGTTACGCTATCCAAAGATTGTGCGATGCGATCGTGATTGCCGCTGGTTGCCTCTCACGGCGTTTAGGGTAGTGCGCCGCCGCGCCGCGTCGTGACCTGCATGCTGGCCAGACGACGGCGTCGACACGGTCAGCACGGAACTGGCACTCGAGTTGGAGCGCTGGCGCCCCCGAGGCGGCTAGGCACCGGCGGTGTCCATCGCCGCCGTCGCTCGCGCCGCGGCCGGCGGGGCGGCGCTGCGGCGGGTCCGTCGCAGCCTGCGCTCCAACCACACCGCCAGCCATGACAACGTCATGTTCACCGCGACCATCAGCACCGCGATGACGAACAATGCCGGGATGTAGTTGCTGTACTGCGCACCGATCAGCGTGCCTTGGCGCACCATTTCGAGGAATGTGATCTGGTAGCCGATCGCGGTGTCTTTGAGCACCACGACCACCTGGGAGATGAGCGCCGGCAGCATCGCCGTGATCGCTTGCGGCAGCAGGATCATCCGCATCGTCTGGCCGGGCCGCAGCCCGAGCGCGGCGGCCGCCTCGCGCTGTCCCCGGGGCAACGCATTTACGCCCGCGCGCACGATCTCGGCGATCACGGCGCCGTTGTACAACGTCAGCCCGGTCACCACGCCGGCCAGTGCAAGTTGCTTGGAGGGGAACACGTCATAGAGCGCATAAAGGAAATACGAGAAAATCATCATGATCAGCACCGGTATGGCGCGGAATAACTCGACGACGGTGCCGGACACCCAGCTGACGGCCGTTGAGGTGGACAAACGCCCGACACCCAGGACTATGCCAAGTGTCAGCGCCGCCACGATCGACAGCGCCGCCGCGGTCAACGTACCCTGCGCTCCGGGCAAGACGTAGGTTCGCCACAGATCTACCGTGCTGAACGGCTCCCACTTTTGTTCTGTCAGTTGCCCTTTCGCGTTCAGCTTCGCCACAGCGACCCAGACCAGGGCCACTATCGCCATCACCGTGACCGCCGAGATGACGCGGTTGCGCAGCAGCGCGCGCGGACCGGGCGCGTCGTACAGCACCGTCGAATGGCTCATCTCTTCACCGCCAGCCGTCGTCCCGAGTACGTGAACAGCAATCCCAGCGGCAAGGTGAGCACCACGAATCCTGCCGCGAAGATCGCTCCGACCGTCAGCAGTGCGGCGGTGTTCTCGATCATGTCTTTCATCAACAGCGCGGCTTCGGCCACACCGATCGCCGACGCGATGGTTGTGTTCTTCGTCAGCGCGATCAGAACCGAGCCAAGGGGCGCGATCACCGACCGAAAAGCTTGCGGCAGCAGGATAATTCGTAAGTTCTGACCGAAGGTGAGCCCCAGCGAGCGCGCCGCCTCGGCCTGCCCGACGGGCACGGTGTTCACCCCGGCCCGTACGGACTCACACACGAATGCCGCTGTGTACACCGTCAAGCCCAGGACCGCCAGCCGGAAGTTACTGTCGTCGATGAACGTCGGAGAGCCTTTAGCCGCTAACGTGATGCCCAGCGTCTGGGCCAGGCCGAACGAACAAAAGAGCAGGATCAGCGTCAGCGGGGTGTTGCGCAGGACGTTCACATACGCCGAGCCCACCCATCGAAACATGGGTATGGGTGAAAGTCGCATCGCGGCAACAAGAGTGCCGAGCACCAAAGCACCGAGTGCCGAGTACGCGGCGAGCTTGATCGTGGTCCAGAACGCCGTCAAGATTTGACCGCGATATCGGCTGAGGATGTGCGATCCTTCCGCGGCGGCGGCCCTCGTTTCGTAGCGGTCGATCTTCGGGGGTGGTGGAGCCAAGTAGCCCGACGCGCCGAGGTTCTTGTCGAACGCCGCCAGCCAGGCGCCGCTGTCAATCATTTTCTGCAGTGCGTCATTGATCTTTGAACGTAGTTCGTTGTTGTCCTTTGCCACCCCAATTCCGTAGAGCTCCAACGAAAACGGTTGCCCGACCAGTTTCAGGGCGCGTGGGTTCTGTGCTGCAAACCCGGCGAGAATGACGGTGTCCGTGGTCACCGCGTCGATCGCGCCGTTCTTGAGCGCCTCGACGCACAGCGCATAGGTGTCATACCGCTGGAGCTGTACGCCCGGGTACTTCTGTTTGATTCGTTGTGCCGGCGTCGAGCCGGCCACCGAACACAGCTTTTTATTGTTTTGAAGTGACTCCGGGCCGACGATGTCGGTGTTGTCCGATCGCACGAGCAGGCCTTGGCCGGTCTGGAAGTACGGACCGGCGAAACCGACCTTCTGCCTGCGCTCCGGCGTGATCGAGTACGTGCCGACGATGTAGTCGACCTGGCGGTTCTGGATCAACGTTTCCCGCTGACCCGACGGCGCCTCCTTCCATTCGATCTCACTGGGCGGGTATCCCAACTGCTCGGCGACGTACCTCGCGACGTCGACGTCGAAACCGCTCAGTGAACCGTCCGGTTTTCTCAGGCCCAGACCGGGCTGGTCGAACTTCACGCCGATCGTGACCTTGTGGTCGTTGCCGGCGCAGCCGGTCAGCAAGAGCCCCATCAGTACCGCAGCGGCCGCGGCCAGACGAAGAGGTCTCCAGCGCATCCGTTTCCACCCAGGTGTCAGTGCTTGAGAATCTTGCCGAGAAAGTCCCTGGCCCGGTCGGTTTGCGGTGAATCGAAGAACGTCGCGGGCTCGGCCGATTCGACGACCGCGCCGTCGGCCATGAACACCACCCGATTGGCAGCACCCCGCGCAAACCCCATCTCGTGGGTGACCACCAGCATGGTCATGCCGTCACCCGCGAGCTGCACCATCACGCCCAGCACCTCGTTGATCATCTCCGGGTCCAGCGCGCTGGTCGGCTCGTCGAACAGCATCACCTTCGGGTTCATCGCCAGTGAGCGCGCGATCGCCGCGCGCTGTTGCTGGCCGCCCGACAGCTGTGCGGGATACTTGTCGGCTTGATCGGCGATCCCCACCCGCTCCAGCAGTGCGAGCGCGTTCTGTTCAGCGCGGCCACGGGGGAGCTTGCGCACCCTGATCGGCGCGAGCGTGACGTTCTCCAGGATCGTCTTGTGGGCAAACAGGTTGAACGACTGGAACACCATCCCGACATCGGAACGCAGCCGAGCCAGTTCCCGTCCTTCCCCGGGAAGCGGCACACCATCGACCGTGATGGTGCCCGAGTCGACGGTCTCGAGCCGGTTGATCGTGCGGCATAGCGTGGACTTGCCCGACCCCGATGGGCCGAGGATCACGACGACCTCGCCGCGCCGCACGTCGAGATTGATGTCCTTGAGCACGTGCAAGCTGCCGAAATGCTTATTCACCCCTCGCAGCGACACCATCGGCGTTGACGCGCTGGCAGCATCCGGCGCCGCATCGGGCATGGAGCTGACCCTACACAGCGAGCCCACAGCTTGGCATTTCGAAGGCACTTCCGTCAGCGACCCAACCGTACGATGGCACGTGACCAGGACGGCTGGAGCTGCTTCGCGGACCTATCAGGGCCGCACTTGCGGCTGCCGGATGAACGTCCACGACTCCGAGCGCCCGGCCGGGCAGAACGACCGCGCGGCCGCGCTCGACGTCGAGCGGGCCCCGTTTGCGAGGAGTGCCTTGAACACGGCCGGGAACGTCTCCAGCGTGGCGGTGTTGTTGTTCGGCGATGAGCGCGACCGGCGATTGCCCCGGCCATTGGACGGCCTGCCCTCCCACCGAGCCGACAGCCCGGCCGATATCGACACCGCGATCGGGCCATACCGGCGGCTGGTGGTCGTCGGCGCCGACGCCGACCTGGCGGCGGTGCTGACGCGGTTGCTGCGCGCCGACCAGCTCGACATCGAGGTGGCGTACGCGCCGCCCCGCCACACCCTCGCGACCCGGATCTACCGCCTGCGGGCCGGGCGCCGCGCGGCGCGGCGCGCCCGGCGTGGCTCGGCCCGGCGGGTGGCGCTGATCCGTGACGAGACCGGGTCGGTGATCGTGGGCCGGGCCAGCTGGTTGCCGGCCGACGACCGGGAGCTCATCCACGGTGAGGCGGTCGTCGACGACACCACGCTGTTCGACGGCGATGTCGCCGCCGTGCGAATCGAGCCGACGCTGGCCATGCCGGGCCTAAAAGCATCGGTGCATAACGGGATCCGGCGCCGCTGGGTCGCCGGGCGCGCGGCCCAACTCGGGAGCACCGGAGTCACCGTGGTGCGCGACGGAATCCCGGCGCCGCACGCAGCCCGCCGATCGACCTTTTACCGCAACGTCGAAGGCTGGCTGCTGGTCCAGTAGTTTGCGCAGGTCAGGACGGTTTGGCCAGGCTCAACCGGAGAGCGCGGTCCGCATCACGGCGCCGTGTTTGGCGTGCGACCTTCTGCTTCACGGGCCATCTTGCGAATCGCCAGCAGCAATCCGAGTTCGGAGTCGATCACCTCGAGATCGCTGGCGCTTCCCCACGGACCGACCGACCACCAAAACACGGCAAATGTAATACCCCGCGGATTGTCTGGAAGGTAAGGTCAAGGTGGCTAGTCGGTGGGGGCTTTTCCACGGGAGTCGGTGACGACCAGGTGGGAGGACCTGAATATGTCATATGCGATGGCGGCGCCGGACATGATGGCGGCCGCGGCAACGGATGTGGCGGCTGTTGGCTCGACGATTAGCGCGGCCCACGTCGCGGCGATGGCCCCGACCGTCGCGGTGATGCCGGCGGCCGCCGACGAGGTGTCGGCAAGCATCGCGCACCTGTTCTCTCGACACGCCCAGGATTATCAGGGATTGGCCGGGCAGGCGGCGGCGTTTCATGAGCAGTATGTGCAGCACTTGAATGCGAGTGCGCTTTCGTATGCGACCGCTGAGGGCGCCAACGTCGCGTCGTTGCAGCCTTTGAATGCGAGTTCGGGCGCGTCCGCCAACGCTATCGCAGCCCTCACCGGGCCCGTGGCTCAAACAGCGTTGCCTAATCCCTTAGGCCCGTATGTCGCTTTCGCATTTGATTTAGCTATTTTCTTACAGGACTTAGTACTTGTACCAATAAATTTTTTCGCCTTCCTAATAAACTCGGGGGTTCCGTTGAGTTTGTTTGGCGTGGTGATCTTCCCTGGCTTTTAATCGCAATTAAATGTCGCTCCAAGCACCGGCACGTCGAGGCGCGAGGCGAACCACGTCGCCGATCAAATCGTTCGGGTGCGGTCGGTCGATGGCGGCCTCAACTATTGCTTTCTGACGGTTTCCCGCGCTTACCCCACCTCGACAAGGCCGTGACGATGTTCGACCGCAACGTCGAAGGTTGGCTGCTGGTCCGGTAATTTTTCAGCGGTGAGCTTCCCCGCCCGGCAGCACGAATCGGTGCGCCCCAGTCCCCTCTTCTTGGCCCTGGTCGGATTGACCGCCGTCGGCGGCGTGCTGGCGTGGCTGGCCGGTGCGAGCGTGCGGCCGCTGTCCTACGTCGGGGTCTTCATCTTCGTGATCGCCGGCTGGCTGGTGTCGCTCTGCCTGCACGAATTCGGGCACGCGGTGACCGCGTGGCGATTCGGCGATCACGACGTCGCGGTCCGCGGTTACCTGACCCTGGACCCGCGGCACTACAGCCATCCCGCGCTATCGCTCCTGCTGCCGATGGTGGTCATCTTGCTGGGCGGGATCGGCCTGCCGGGCGCCGCGGTGTACGTGCGGACCTGGTTCATGACGCCCACCCGTCGCACCCTGGTCAGCCTGGCGGGTCCGGCGGCCAACCTGGTGCTGGCGGTGCTGCTGCTGACGCTGACCCGCCTGCTTTACGACCCCGCCCACGCGGTGCTGTGGGCGGGGGTGGCCTTCCTGGGATTCCTTCAGCTCACCGCGGTGTTACTGAACCTGCTGCCGGTCCCGGGCCTGGACGGATACGACGCCCTGGAACCGCACCTGAGCCCGAAGACGCAGCGCGCGCTGGCACCGGCCAAGCAATGGGGTTTCTTCGTCCTGCTGTTCCTGCTCCTGGCGGCCAGCCCGTGGTTCTTCGGGCTTGTGCTCTGGTTGTTCGATTTCTCCGGCGTCCCGCACTGGCTGGTGTCCGCGGGCAATTCGTTGACTCGCTTCTGGAGCCGCTGGGTCTGACGCTTGCAATATATGCGTAGTTGCGCATATATTGCACGCTATGGGCGCAGGCCACAATCACACCCCCGCCGAGGCCGACGCGTCTCGGATGATCCCCCGCATGGTCATCGCCGCGGGGATCCTGGCGGCGTTCTTCGTCGTGGAATTGACCACCTCGCTGCTGATCAACTCGATCGCGCTGCTGGCCGACGCCGGCCACATGCTGACCGACGTCGTCGCGGTGTTCATGGGGCTGGCCGCCGTGACCCTGGCCCGGCGCGGCAGCTCGTCGCCCGCGCGCACCTACGGCTGGCACCGGGCCGAGGTGTTCACCGCGGTCGCCAACGCCGGGCTCCTGATCGGCGTCGCGCTGTTCATTCTCTGGGAAGCGATCCAGCGGCTCAAGGAAACCCCGTCGGTCCCCGGCGTGCCGATGATCGTGGTCGCGCTGGCCGGCCTGCTCGCCAACCTTGTCGTCGCGCTGCTGCTCCGATCGCACTCGGCGCAGAGCCTGGCGGTCAGGGGCGCCTACATGGAGGTGGTCGCCGACAGCGTCGGCAGCCTGGGCGTGTTGATCGCCGGCGTGGTCACCGTCACGACGCACTGGCCGTACGCCGACATGGTGGTCGCCGTGCTGGTCGCGCTGTGGGTGCTGCCCCGGGCCATCGCGCTGGCCCGCGACGCGCTGCGCATCCTGTCCGAGTCGTCGCCGACCCACATCGACGTGGAGGAGTTGCGCAGCGCGCTCGGCGCCGTCGACGGCGTGACCGAAGTGCACGACCTGCATGTGTGGACGCTGTCGCCCGGCAAGGACATGTGCACCGCGCACCTGACCAGCGACGCCGACTCCGGTCGCGTGCTGCAGGACGCCCGTGCGGTGCTGTCGGCGCGCGGGCTCGATCACGCCACCGTCCAGATCGAGTGCCCGGGTGGCTCCGATTGCTCGGAGAGCTACTGAAGCCCTAACGCCTGGCGGGCCGCCGGGTCGCAATCGTCGAGCAGATCCAGGCAGCGCAGGTATTCGTCAGTCTCGCCGATGGTGTCGGCGGCCTTCGCCAGCGCCGCCACACAACGCAGGAACCCCCTGTTGGGTTCGTGCGCATACGGCACCGGCCCGAAGCCCTTCCAGCCGTTTCGCCGCAGCTGGTCCAGGCCGCGGTGGTAGCCGGTGCGCGCATACGCGTAGGCCGTGACGGCCTTGTCTGCCTCGTTGGAGGCCAGCGCTCCTTCGGCGAGCGCCGCCCAGGCAACCGACGCCGACGGGTGCGCGGCGGCGACGATGCTCGGGTTTTCGTTGGCGTGCAGCTCCGCCTCGGCATCGCTGTCGCCGGGCAGCAGGATCGGATCGGGTCCGAGGAGATCTCCCATCGACGTCATGGCGACTATTTTGCCGTTCCCGGGGGGCGAATCGCTAAGCTCCCATCATGCCCAATCCACCCGAGCCCGACCGCGGCGGCGAGTGGGCCGCCACACCCGGCGAAGAGGGAACCGAGGGCCAACCGTTGGTGCCCAGCGACCCCGAGACCGAGACCGTGGTCATCAACAAATCCGATCCGGACAACGACCCTCAGGCGGAGGAGGGCCAGCAGCGCGAACGCCGGTTCACCGCGCCCGGCTTCGACGCCAAAGAGACGGCCGTCATAGCCACTCCCCCGGAGCCCGCCACGGAGGTCTTCGCATCGCCGCCCGGAGCGGAGGGCCCGACGACGCAGATGGGTGTTCCCCCGAAAGCCGCCGTGCCGCAATCCATTCCGCCCCGGCTGGGCGCCAAGCTGCGGACCTCCAGGCAATTCAACTGGGGCTGGGTGCTGGCGCTGGTGGTGATCGTGCTGGCGCTGGCGGCGATCGCGATCCTGGGCACCGTGCTGCTGACCCGCGGTAAGCACTCGAAAGTCTCTGAGGAAGACCAGGTTCGGCACACCATCCAGCAGTACGACGTCGCGGTGCAAAGGGGCGATCTGACCGCGCTGCGCACCATCACGTGCGGGACCGCCCGCGACGGGTACGTGGAATACGACGAACGCGCGTGGCAGGAAACCTACCAACGGGTCTCGGCGGCCAAGCAGTATCCGGTGATCGCCAGCATCGACCAGGTCGTCGTCAACGGCCAGCACGCCGAGGCGAACATCACCACGTTCATGGCGTACGACCCGTCGCTGCGTTCGACGCGCAGCCTCGACCTGCAATACCGCGACGATCAGTGGAAGATCTGCCAGTCCCCCAGCGGCTAGCCCGGCGACGATGCGGCCCGCGTAGCGGGGCGAGGTGGAGGCGCGCGATCAGACCTAAGTGCTCACTGACTTTCCGGCGCAGTGCAGGTCGTTGCAGGCCTCCACGACCCGCTCGGTCATGCCGGCCTCGGCCTTCTTGAGGTAGCTGCGCGGGTCGTAGAGCTTCTTGACGCCTACCTCGCCGTCGACCTTGAGCACGCCGTCGTAGTTGCCGAACATGTGGCCGGCGATCGGGCGGGTGAACGCGTACTGGGTGTCGGTGTCGACGTTCATCTTCACCACGCCGTAGCGCAGCGCCTCCTCGATCTCCGACTTCAGCGAACCGGACCCGCCGTGGAACACGAAGTCGAACGGCTTGGCGTCGGCGGCAAGCCCCAGCTTGGCCGCCGCCACCCGCTGCCCCAGCGCGAGCACGTCGGGACGCAGCTTGACGTTGCCGGGCTTGTAGACGCCGTGCACGTTGCCGAACGTGGCCGCCAGCAGGTACTTGCCGTGCTCGCCATGGCCGAGCGCGTCGACGGTCTTCTCGAAGTCCTCGGGGGTGGAGTAGAGCTTGTCGTTGATCTCGTTGGCGACGCCGTCCTCCTCGCCGCCCACCACGCCGATCTCGACCTCGAGGATGATCTTGGCGGCCGCGGCCTCCTTGAGCAGCTCCTGGGCGATGGCGAGGTTCTCCTCCATCGGCACCGCGGAGCCGTCCCACATGTGCGACTGGAACAGGGGATTCTTGCCCGCGCTCACACGCTGGGCCGAGATCGCGAGCAGCGGCCGCACGTAGCTGTCCAGCTTGTCCTTGGGGCAGTGGTCGGTGTGCAGCGCGACGTTGACCGGGTATCTGGCCGCGATGCTGCCGGTGAACTCGGCCAGCGCCACGGCGCCGGCCACCATGTCCTTGACACCGAGTCCGGAGGCGAACTCCGCACCGCCGGTGGAGAACTGGATGATGCCGTCGCTGCCGGCGTCGGCGAAGCCCTTGATCGCGGCGTTGACCGTCTCCGAAGACGTGCAGTTGATGGCCGGGAAGGCGTACGAGTGCTCCTTGGCGCGTCCCAGCATCTCGGCGTAGACCTCGGGCGTGGCGATGGGCATGAGCTCCTCCTGGCGGCTGGGTCCATCCAGTATCGCAACATGTCGCCGGGCCCGCGGCCCTCGCCGGTATGTTGGGACGTGATGAGCAGCACCGTGACGGCCTTGCCGGACATCCTCGACCCGATGTATTGGCTCGGCGCCAACGGCGTCTTCGGAGCCGCGGTGCTGCCCGGGATCCTGGTCATCGTCTTCATCGAGACCGGGCTGCTGTTTCCGCTGCTGCCGGGCGAATCGCTGTTGTTCACGGGCGGCCTGCTGGCCGCGCACCCGAACCCGCCGGCGAGCATCTGGGTGCTGGCGCCCGCCGTCGCACTGGTCGCGGTGCTGGGCGACCAAACCGGGTATTTCATCGGGCGGCGGATCGGCCCGGCGCTGTTCAGGAAGGAAGATTCCCGGTTCTTCAAGAAGCACTACGTGACCGAGTCGCACGCGTTCTTCGAGAAATACGGGCCCTGGGCGATCATCCTCGCCCGGTTCGCGCCGTTCGTGCGGACGTTCGTCCCGGTGGTCGCCGGGGTTTCGTACATGCGCTACCCGGTGTTCCTCGGGTTCGACATCGTCGGCGGTATCGCGTGGGGCGGCGGCGCGACGCTGGCCGGCTACTTCCTGGGCACCGTGCCGTTCGTCCACCAGAACTTGGAAAAGATCATCCTGGCCATCCTGTTCGTGTCGCTGATCCCCGCGTTCATCGCCGCCTGGCGCGGCTACCGGGGCCGCCGCGCGCCCCGCGCGGACGACCAGGAGCCGGAGTCAGGTCACCCGACTTCTGCGGTACGCAACGAAAGCGGCTAGCAGCTCCGGCCTGTCGAGCGAACTCTGCTGCACGGCCTGGTCGGGGACGGCCCCGAGCAGGATCCGCTTGATCGGGATCTCCAGCCGCTTGCCCGTGAGCGTCCGCGGTATGCCCGGAACCTCCAGGATGTCGTCAGGCACGTGTCGCGGCGAGGCATGCTGGCGGATCTCGGCGACGATTCTCGACCGTACCTCGTCGTCGAGTGCGACGCCGTCTGCGAGGTGCACGAACAGCGGCATCCAGTAGCCGCCATCGTCCTGCTCAACGCCGACCACGAGACAGTCGGTCACCTCGGGCATGCGCTCCACCGCCGCGTAGATCTCCGCGCTGCCCATCCGGACACCCATCCGGTTCAGGGTGGCGTCCGAACGGCCGTGCACCACAACCGATCCCCGATCGGTGATGGTGATCCAGTCCCCGTGACACCACACCCCCGGGTACTTGTCGAAGTAGGCGGCGCGGTACCGGCTGCCGTCGTCGTCGTTCCAGAAGAACACCGGCATCGACGGCATCGGCTTCGTCAGCACCAGTTCGCCCTCTTCGCCGATGACGGGGCGGCCCTGGCCTTTCCAGGCTTCGATCGCCGCGCCCAGGCAGATGCACGACAGCTCGCCGGCCACCACCGGCAGAATCGAGCAACCGCCGATGAAGGCCGTGCAGACATCGGTGCCGCCGCTCATCGAAGTCACCGGAACCGGGCGGCCGAGTCCCTCTTGCACCCAACGGAATCCGGACGCCGGCAGCGGCGAACCGGTGGATCCCACCGCGCGCAGCGCGTCCAGCGGATACGACGCGCCCGGCTTCAAATCCTGTTTGGCACAGGCCAACAGGTAGCCCGCCCCGGCGCCGAGCACCGTGACACCGGCGTCGGCGGCGACCCGCCAGAGGCGATCGGTGGTCAAATGCGTTGGGCTGCCGTCGTAGAGGACGATGGTGGCGTCGGCCAGCAGGCCGGACAACAGCAGGTTCCACATCATCCAACTGGTGGACGAATACCACAGGAAGCGGTCGCCGGGGTACAGCTCCAGCTGCAGGTTCAGGTACTTCAGGTGCTCCAGCAGGACACCGCCGTGGCCGTGCACGATGCCCTTCGGCTTGCCGGTCGTTCCGGACGAGAACATCACCCAGAGCGGGTGCGCGAACGGGACGGGCGTTATGTCCAGGGCGGCGTCCGCCTGGACGGCGGTCGCCCACGGCACGGTGTCGGCGTCGATTGTGGACCCGAGCCGCGGCACCACCACGGTGGCCCGCAGCGTGGGCATGGCACCCCGGATCGTGGCCAGTTCCGCCCGCCGATCGATGCGCTTGCCGCCGTACACCGACCCGTCGCTGGCCACCAGCACGGCCGGCTCCACCTGACCCAGCCGGGCTATCACGCCGTCGACGGACACGTCCTGGTTGCACACCCCCCAGATCGCGCCCACGCTCGCCGCGGCCAGGGCGGCGACGACGGCCTCCGCGACGTTGGGCAGGTATCCGACGACGGAGTCCCCGGGCTTGACGCCCAGGCTTCGGAGGTAGGCCGCGAACGCCGCGGTCTCCCGCTCGAGCCTCGCCCACGACCACTCGCCGGAGCCGTCTTCGCCGACGACGATCAGGGCGGGGCGCTCGTCGGTGGCGTGGCGAAACACCTCGGTGGCGTAGTTGATCGTGGCGCCGGGGAACCACTCGGTGCCCGGCATGGAACGGTTGCCCAACACCGCGCGCGGTGGGCTGTCGGCTTGGATGTCGAAGTACTTCCAGACGGCGTCCCAGAACCATTCGATGTCGTCCACCGACTTGCGCAGGAGTTCGTGGTAGTCGCCGTACCGGCCGCGGCCGGTCTCGGCCAGCCAGGCCATGAAGCGGGTGAGGTTGGCTCCGGCCAGCGTCGCCTCGTCGGGGATCCAGCCGCCGGGTTGGGTCATGTCGCGCTGCCTGCTGTCACGGCGGTGACGTTACAGGCGGCCTCCATCAGCATCCAGCCCGAAAGCTGCACCGAAAGGTCGCGTTCGGCGGTCTCCGAAGCGTTGACCGCCCCCCCGACGAACTGCGCCTGCTGACCGGCCTCGAACTTTTTGGGGGGCAGCTCCGCGTCGCGGTCCCAGAACGCGCCGAACAGCGGCAGCCCGTTGACCGTTTGCCGGTAATCCCAGGCCGATTTCGCCGACGACAGCACGATGGTGCGGGCGGTGTCGCGGGCCACGGCGTCGTCGGCTGAGTCGCCCGGCAGGGTGGTAGCGACCAGCGCGAGGTATCGGGCGGTGATGCCGGCGAACAGGCCGCCGTCCCCACCGCCAGAACCCCGCAGCACACCCGAGGGCGCCATTTGCTCGCTGACCGCCGCGACCAGGCGATGCACCCGAGCCTGATGGCGGGCCCTGGCTTCCGCGCCGGTGCGCGCGGCGAGTTCAGTTTCCAGGCCCAGCACGACGCCCTGGCAGTAGGTGTACTGCGCGCGGACCAGCGAGCCGGCCTTGATGCCGTCGAACACCAGGTGCGTCTCCGGGTCGATCAGGGTGCGGTCGATCCAGTCACTCATCTGGTCGGCCCTTTTCAGCCGGTCGCCGTAGCGGGCGAGGAAGATGCCCGCCGGGCCGTTGGCCGGGGCGTTGAAGAACTGGTCCTGCTTGCGCCACGGGATGCCGCCGCCGTCCTCGGGCACCCACGCACTGACGAACTGGTCGGCGAGCTTCGGCAGCGCCCGCCGGCGCGTGACGTCGGCGATCCGCGCGGCGCGTTCCAGCGCCAGCGCCAGCCACGCCATGTCGTCGTAATAGCTGTTGGTCCACCTGAGGTTGTTGCGCAGCCGGTGCGAGCGGACCTGCCGATTGATCATGGTGCGCCGCTCCGGCCGCGGATCGCGCAGCTGCGCGTCCACGAGGCAGTCCAGCAGATGCGCCTGCCACCAGTAGTGCCAGGTGGCGAACAACCGGTCCCGGCGCGCCGCCGGCCAGGCCACCACACCCAGCTGGGTTCCCGGCAGCGCCCAAAGCCGTTTCAGGTGTCGTTGCGCGACAGCGGCTTCGCAGCTGGCCGCCCGGTTGGCCCATAGCTGATCCATACCTGTCGATCCTGCCTCATGCCATGTTCATCGAGTGTGTGGTCTCGGCGTTGCGCGTGCGCTCGGGGCGGGAAGTTCGCCGAGATCCCGCCTTCATCCCACACTCGACGCGCGGGGTGCACACTCGATGCCCGGGGATGCTGGAGTCATGGGAAGTTCGATGGGCCTGAATGTCAATGGGCGGCGCTACGAGGTTGACTCCGAGGACGACACGCCGCTGCTGTACGTCTTGCGCAACCATCTGGGCCTGAAGGGGACGCGGTTCGGCTGTGGAGTCGGTTTGTGCGGCGCGTGTTTCGTGCTCGCCGACGGCCGGCCCGTGTACTCGTGCGACATCCCGTTGTGGTCGGTGGCCGACAAGTCGATCCGCACCGTCGAGGGCCTGGGCGCCGACGGGCAGCCGCACCCGGTGGCACGGGCCCTGGTCGCCGGGCAGGCGGCGCAATGCGGGTATTGCATGTCGGGCATCGTGGTGGCGGCGGCCGCGCTGCTGGCCGCCAACCCCGACCCGACGGAGGCCGAGGTCCGCGCGGCCCTGGACCCCAACCTGTGTCGTTGCGGCTCGCACAATCGTGTGGTCGCGGCGGTGCTCAGCGCTGGGGCCGAGATGAGGGGATCGGCCGATGCCTGACATACCGGAGTCGCTGGTGGCCAATCCCGTTCTGGGCGACTGGGTTCGGATCGGCTCGGACGGCGTCGTGGAGGTGCGCTCGGGCAAGGTGGAGCTCGGTCAGGGCGTGCTGACGGCGCTGGCGCAGATCGCCGCCGAGGAGCTCGACGTGGACGTCGCGCGCGTGCGGATGGTCGCCGCAGCCACCGATCGCAGCCCCGACGAGGGCTTTACCGCCGGCAGCCGGTCGATTCAGCAGTCGGGGGCGGCGCTGCGCCAGGCGTGCGCCGAGGCGCGGGCGATCTACGTTGACGTCGCGGCGGCCAAACTGGCCGTGGCGCCCGACGAGTTAGACGTTGTCGACGGCGAGTTCAACGGTCCGAACGGGTCAGCCACCAGCTACTGGGAGCTCGCCGACGATTCGCTGCTGGATCGGGCGGCCACCGGGGAGGTGACACCCAAGCCCGAGTCGGACTACACGGTCGTCGGCACCGACGTCGCGCGGCTCGACCTGCCCGACAAGCTGACCGGGCGGCCGCGCTACCTGCACGACCTCACGCTCGAGGGCCAGGTGTACGGGCGGCTGGTTCGCCGGCCATCGCGCGGCGCGAAATTGCGCGACGTCGACACCGGCCCCACCCTTGCGCTGCCGGGCGTGATCACCGTCGTGCGTGACGGGGAGTTCCTCGGCGTGGTGGCCGAACGCGAAGAAGTCGCGGTGCGCGCCGCCGAGCGGCTGCGCCACGACTCCCGCTGGGACAAGCGGGCGACGCTGCCGGACGAGGACGACGTGCCCGGATTCCTGCTGTCGGCTCAAGCCGAGACCTCGGTGCTCGCGTCCAAAGAGGCCCCGACGGCTGCCCGGCCGGCACGATCGCACTCGGCCCGCTACCACCGGCCGTACCTGGCCCATGCCTCGATCGGCCCGTCTGCCGCGGTGGCGCTCGCGCACGCGGACGGCCGACTGGAAGTCTGGTCGCACAGCCAGGGCGTCCACGTGCTGCGGCGGGAATTGGCTGCGGCGCTTGGCCTTTCGACCGATCTGGTGGTGGTGCGCCACGTCGAGGGTGCCGGATGTTACGGACACAACGGCGCCGACGACGCCGCCATGGACGCCGCCCTGCTGGCGCGCGCGGTGCCCGGACGACCGGTGCACCTGGTCTGGTCGCGCGCCGACGAATTGGCTTGGGCGCCTTTTGGTTCCGCGGCCGTCGTCGAGATCGCCGCCGACTGCGGCGACGAGGGCAACGTGATCGGCTGGCGGCACGAGATTTGGAGCGGCAGCTACATGGGCCGCCCGGGGACGACGCCGACGTCCGCGTTCCTGGCGGCCAGCGAACGCGCCGGTGGCGAGCCGATCCGCGCCGGCGGCGAGCCGCCGGTCGAGTGGGGAGGCGGCACCGGGCGCAACGCCGTGCCGGGCTACGACTTTCCGTCCTACCGGGTGATCAACCACCTGCTGACCGAGATGCCGCTGCGCACCTCGGCGCTGCGCGCTCTGGGCGCCTTCATCAATGTCTTTGCGGCGGAATCGTTCATGGATGAGCTGGCGGTGGCCGCGGGCCGAGATCGCGTCGAGTTCCGGTTGGCGCACTTGCCGGATGCGCGCGGACGGGCGGTGCTGAGGGCCGCGGCGTCCCGCGCCGGGTGGTCGGAGTGGGCACCGCGCGATGCCGTCGGTCACGGCATCGGGTATGCGCGCTACAAGAATTCGGCCGCCTACTGCGCGGTCGTTGCCGAGGTCGAGGCGGTCGATGAGGTCCGGGTGCGCCGGTTGGTGATCGCCGTGGACGCGGGGCTGGTCATCAATCCCGATGGCGCGGCCAATCAGATCGAGGGCGGCGCGGTCCAGGCCACCAGCTGGACGCTCAAGGAGCGGGTGCGCTTCGACCGGTTCAACGTCACCAGCGACACCTGGGAGACCTACCCCATCCTGCGGTTCTCTGAGGTGCCGGCGATAGACGTCGAACTGGTTGCCGGACAGGGGAATCCACCGCTAGGGATAGGCGAGTGTGCCCAGGGCCCGACGGCCGCCGCGATCGCCAACGCCGTCCACGACGCGCTCGGCGTCCGCGTGCGGTCACTGCCGCTGACCGCCGACCAACTCATCGCGGCGATGCCCGACTAGTGCCCGTGCCGGTTAAAGCCAGCAGCAGCTGGTGCAGTCCGGTCAGCGAGTGCGCCGGCAGGAACAGATCGCAATGGGGCAGCGCCGCGGCCATCGAACCGGCCAGCGGGTGGAATTCGCTTTGCGCCGCACGCGGATTGAGCCACACCAGCAATGCGGCGCGGCGACGCAGCCTGGCCATCGCGTGGGCGAGCACATCGGGCGGATCGCTGTCCCAGCCGTCGGAGGCGATGATCACCACCGCGCCCCGCAGCGCATTGCCGTGCGGCGGGGCCAGCAGGGTGCCGACACTGCGGCCGATGAACGTGCCGCCGTACCGGTCGGTGACTTTGGCGTTGGCCTTCTGCAGCGCCACCTCGGCCGAGCGGTGCGACAGCACCGACGTGAGCCGGGTCAGCGACGTCGAAAACGCGAAGACCTCGGGACGGGCGCCCGACTGGCGCAGCGCCTCCTTCATCAGAGCCCGCATCAAATGCAGATAGACCGCGGCATACGGCTGCATCGAGCGGCTCACGTCGCAGGCCAGGACGACCCGCCGGGGCCTGCGGCGGGGCCGCGTTCGCGCCAGGATCACCGATTCCCAGCCGGTCGCACGCGACGCGTTCATCGTGGCCCGCAGGTCGATGCGCTTGCCGCCGGCGCTCGGCTCGAACCGCATGGTCCGGCGCCGGGGCCAGCGCGCCACGGTCGCCTCCAGCCAGGAGCCGAGCAGGCGAAGGTCATCGGGATCGAAGCGGTCGAACGGTTCGTCGGCGAGCGCGGCAATGCGGCTGGGCAGCAGATCCGGCAGGAGGACGCCGGTTTCCGCAGTGCCGCCCCCGTCGCTGACGGCGCGGGTGGCCCAGGGCAGTCTGTGCGCGCCGGCCTTGGCCGGGCTTCCCGCGCGCCGCACCGTGCCGGCCGCGGGCGTCTTGGGGCCCGGCAGGGGCAGGACCGGCTCCGGGCCCGGTGCGCCGTCGGGCCGGGTGGTTCCAAACACCGCCCCGAAGACGGCGTCGAAGGCGACAAGGTCCTCCATCCGGTTGACCAGGGTCAGCCTGGCCGCCCAATACAGCGCCGACGTGGTGTCCGGCACCAGCCGCCGCAGCGCCTGGACGAAGGCGGCCTGGCCATTGGCCGATACCAGCACCCCCGCGCCGCGCAGGCGCGCCACCAGGGCGGCGGCGAACGCCGCCAGATCGACGCCCCGCAACAGCAATGGGGTGCTCACGAGCCGCTAACTTCTCCGGCGCAGCACCCAGATCAGCACCAGCACGGCGAGCACCACCACCGCCGCGGCGCCGTACTTCTTGAGCTGGTCGCCACCGGCGAGGTCGAGCAGATCGATGGGCTCGGGCTCGGCCGCGGGGGCCGCATGGCGCGGTCCGGGAGCCGATTCCGTCGCGGCGGGGCTCGCGGGGGCCGGTGCGCTCTTTGCGGCCAGTTCGCCCTCCAGCGATTCCACGAACTGGCCCAGCAGCTTCTCCGAAACCTGCTGCAGCATTCCGCTGCCGAACTGGGCCAGCTTGCCGACGATCTTGAGATCGGTGTCGACGGTGACGCTGGTTCGCTCCCCGTCCGCTTGCAGCTGGGCGGTGACCGTGGCGGCCGCGTTGCCGGTGCCGCGCGATTCCTTGCCCTTGGCGTCGATGACCGCGCGGCGCTGGTCGCGGTCCAGCTCGACGAAATGCACCTTGCCGCTGAACTCGCTGGTGACCGGCCCGACCTTGACCTTGACCTTGCCGAGGTAGTGGTCGCCCTCGTGTCCGGTCAGCTGCGCCCCCGGCATCAGCGGGATCACCTGCTCCAGGTCGCACAGCACGTCCCAGGCCTGATCGATGGGCGCGCTGACGGTGAACTGGCTGGCGATCTTCATGCTGGTCCTCTCATGTGCGGCTGTACTCGATAAACGCGTCGCGAATCAGAGTACGGTCGTCGGGGGTCTTGGCCAGCGCCCCCAGGCTGGTCAACGCCGCCGCAAGGGCATCCTCCGTGACCAGGTCCGCCACGCCGAGGGATACCAGGGCGGCGACCCAGTCGATCGTCTCGGCGACCCCGGGCGGCTTGTCCAGGTCGAGATCGCGTGTGCGGCCGATGAATTGGGTGGCGTGCTCGATCAACGGCGCCGTAGCCCCGGGCACCGTCCGCCGCACGATCGCGGCGGCCCGGGCCGGCTCCGGGTAGTCGATCCAGTGGTAAAGACAGCGGCGGCGCAGCGCGTCATGCAGGTCGCGGCTGCGATTGGAGGTAAGCACCGCGATCGGTGGGCGCTCGGCGACAAAGGTGCCCAGCTCGGGCACGGTGACCGCCGATTCCCCGAGGAACTCCAGCAGCAACGCCTCGAATTCGTCATCGGCGCGATCGATCTCGTCGATCAGCAGCACGGGTGGAGTCGGGCCCCGATGCCGCACGCACCGCAGGATGGGCCGATCCACCAGGTAGCTCTCGGTGTAGAGGTCCGCCTCTTCAATGCCCGTCCCCCGCGCCTCGGCCAGCCGGATGGACAGCAGCTGGCGTTGATAGTTCCAGTCGTAAAGCGCCTCGCTGGCGGTCAATCCCTCGTAGCATTGCAACCGGACCAGCGCGGTATCCAGCACCACCGCAAGGGTTTTCGCGGCCGTTGTCTTGCCGACCCCGGGCTCACCCTCCAGCAGCAGCGGCCGGCCGAGTGTGATGGCCAGATAGATCGCCGACGCGGTCCCCGTATCGAGCAGGTAGTCGCGCGCGTCGAAGCGGCGGATCACGTCCTCGACGTCGCTGAACATCACGACTGCACCAGCCGCTGGTAGTCGTCCCAGGTGTCGACGTCGAGTGGAATGGGACCGTCGACCGCGAGTTCGCGCACCTCGTGCCGGCCGGATTCCACGAGCTTCCACACCCCCTTGTCGCCGTGCAGTCGACGGAGTTCCCCGAACATGCTGCGGCCCAACCAGAACGGATGCCCGATCCCATTTTCGTAGCGGCACACCGCGATGTCGGCGCCCGGCCCATCGGCAATCATGCGCCGCACGGTAACCGGATCCACGCGCGGCTGATCGCCGAGCATCAGCACGATCCCTTCGGCCCGCGGATCCACCCGCTCCAGCGCGGCGCGCAGCGACGCCGAACACCCGGTGCCGAAGTCCTCGACCGCCACCACGTCGGCCCCATCGAGCGACACCGCATCGCGCACCGCCCGGGTGGCGCCGCCGAGGGTGACCACGAGCTGGTCGAACCCGGCGCCATGGGCGACCTGCAGGGTCGCGCCAAGCAGGGTCGTATCCCGATATGGCAGAAGCTGTTTGGGCGTGCCCAACCTGCGTGAACCGCCGGCCGCCAGCACGACACCGGTGACCGGCGGCGCGTTCATGCGCCGCCTGGCCGGTCTGCGAACTTGGCGCGGCATCCCGGGCCGCAGAACCAGTAGTCCGCGCCGGCCAGCCGCAGGTGCTCGGTGCCCGGCCCGACCGTCACCCTCATGCCGCATACCGGATCGACGGCCTCCGCCGCGCGGTGCTCCGGGGCGACGGGGCGGCCCAGGCTCAGATTTCCGGCGCCGCGGATGCCGGCTATGAGTTCGGCCGCGATCGAGACCGCGATCTCCGCCGGCGTCTTGGCGCCGATGGCCAATCCGACCGGGGTGCGCACCCGCGCCCGCTCCTCCTCGGAGAGGTGAAGCGAGTCCAGGATCGAGGCGCCGCGAACCTTGCTGGCCACCAGGCCGACATATCCAACGCCGTGATCCAGTGCCGCGCGGATGGTTTCGGCTTCCGGGCCGCCGTGGCTGGCGATCACGACGGCAGTCGGCAAGGCGGTGGTGTCGTCGGGCTCGTCATCACGCCGGACGTCGTATCCGAGGACCTCGCACAGCTGCGCCAGCGCGTCGGCGATCGGGGTGGCCCCGTAGATCCGGATCAGCGGGGCCGGCAGTTGCGGCGTCAGGAAGATCTCCAGCGACCCGCCGGACAGGCACGGGTTGACGACCACACAGGCGCCGGGGGCCTCGGGGAAGTGCACGTCGCCGTCGGGAAGCACCCGCAGCAACACGCTTTCGCCCGCCTGCAGCGCGCCCAGCGCCGCCTTGCGGACGGAGTTTTGCGCGCACTGGCCACCGACGAAACCCTCGATCGTCCCGTCCGACAACAGGATTGCCTCATCCCCCGGGTAGGACGACGTGGGCGGCTGAGCCCGCACCACCGTCGCGTGCACGAACGGCGTCCGTGCCGCCAACAGCTGCCGAACTCGCTCGCTGATCGTCATCATGGCTAGATTGGCGGCTTCGCCCGGCCCTGCATGGCCTCCCAGACCCGGGAGGGTGTCAACGGCATGTCGGCGTGTCGAACCCCGAACGGCGCCAACGCATCCACCACCGCGTTCACCACGGCCGGGGGCGATCCCACGGTGGCCGATTCGCCGATGCCCTTCGCGCCGATCGGGTGATGCGGCGACGGCGTCACCGTGTGACCGGTCTCCAGATGCGGCACCTCGACCGCGGTCGGGATCAGGTAATCCATCAGCGACCCGCCCAGGCAGTTGCCCTCCTCGTCGAACGCGATCATTTCCATCAACGCCATGCCGATGCCGTCGACGATGCCGCCGTGCACCTGGCCTTCGATGATCATCGGGTTGATGCGGGTACCGCAGTCGTCCACGGCTAGGAAGCGCCGCACCTTGACCACCGCGGTGCCCGGATCGACGTCCACCACACAGAAATACGCGCCGTAGGGGTAGGTCAGGTTCTCCGGGTTGTAGCAGACCTCGGCGTCGAGCCCGCCCTCGATGCCGTCGGGCAGATCGCCGGCCCCGTGCGCACGCATCGCGATGTCGGCGATGGTCACCGACGCCGACGGGTCGCCCTTGACGTGGAAGGAGCCCTTCTCCCACTCCAGGTCGGCGACTGAAACTTCCAGCATGCCCGACGCGATGATCTTCGCCTTGTCGCGGACCTTGCGGGCGACCAGTGCGGCGGCCGCACCCGAGACGGGTGTCGACCGGCTGCCGTAGGTGCCCAGCCCGAACGGCGTCTGGTCGGTGTCGCCGTGCACGACCTCGATGTCGTCGGGTGGGATGCCCAGCTCCTCGGCAACGATCTGCGCGAACGTCGTCTCGTGGCCCTGGCCCTGGGTCTGGACCGAAAGCCGCACAACGGCTTTGCCCGTCGGGTGCACGCGCAACTCGCAGCCGTCGGCCATCCCGAGGCCGAGGATGTCCATGTCCTTGCGCGGGCCGGCGCCGACGGCCTCGGTGAAGAAGGACATTCCGATGCCCATCAGCTCGCCGCGCGCGCGCCGCTCCTTCTGTTCGGCGCGCAGTGCGTCGTAGCCGATCATGTCCATGGCCTTGCGCATCGTGGCCTCGTAGTCGCCCGAGTCGTACACCCAGCCCGTCTTGCTCTTATACGGGAATTGTTCGGGCCGCAACAGGTTTCGCAGCCGCAGCTCGGCCGGGTCCATCTTGAGCTCGAAGGCCAGGCAGTCCACCAGCCGCTCGACGAAATACACGGCCTCGGTGATCCGGAACGAGCACGCGTAGGCCACCCCGCCGGGCGCCTTGTTGGTGTACACCGCGGTCATGTGGCAATAGGCGGCTTCGATGTCATAGCTGCCCGTGAACACCCCGAAGAACCCGGCCGGGTACTTCAAGGGCGCCGCCTGGCCGTTGAACGCCCCGTGATCGGCCAGCACGTTGGACCGGATCGCCAGGATCTTGCCGTCCTTGGTGGCCGCGATGTCGCCCACCATGATGTAGTCGCGCGCGAAGCCGGTGGAGGTCAAATTCTCGCTGCGGTCCTCCATCCACTTAACCGGCTTGCCCAGCACCAGCGAGGCGACGATCGCGCACACGTAACCGGGGTAGATCGGCACCTTGTTGCCGAAGCCGCCGCCGATGTCGGGTGAGATCACCCGGATCTTGTGCTCGGGCAGGCCGGCGACCAACGCGTACACCGTGCGGTGCGCGTGCGGCGCCTGCGAGGTGGTCCACAGCGTCAGCTTGCCGGTAACCGGATCCAAATCGGCCACCGCGCCACAGGTTTCCATCGGTGCCGGATGCACCCGTGGGTAGACGATCTCCTGCTTGACGACGACATCGGCCTTGGCGAACGCGGCGTCGGTGGCGGCCGCGTCGCCGGTCTCCCAGTCGAATAGGTGGTTGTCGGTCTTACCGTCGAGGTCGGTGCGGATCACCGGCGCCGAGGGATCGAGCGCCGTGCGGACGTCCACGACCGGGTCCAGCGGGTCGTAGTCGACGTCGATCAGCTCCAGCGCATCGCGGGCCGAATACCGGTCCTCGGCAACGACGAACGCCACCTCCTGCCCCTGGAACCGCACCTTGTCGGTGGCCAGGACGGCCTGCACGTCGTTGGACAGCGTCGGCATCCAGGCCAGGCCCTTCTCGGCCAGGTCCGCGCCCGTCACCACCGCCTTGACCTTCGGATGCGCAAGGGCCGCAGTCACATCGATGCCCGCGATGCGGGCGTGCGCGTAGGGCGAGCGCAGGATGGCCAGGTGCAGCATGCCCGGCAGGGCGACGTCGTCGACGTAGGTGCCGCGGCCGCGGATGAACCGTGGATCCTCTTTGCGCAGCATCCGGCCGTGGCCGCACGGCTTTTGGTCGTTGTCCGCGGTGTCTTCCGGTGAGGGCGGGCGCGACTCGATCGTGGTCATGATGTCACCTGCGCGGAGCTGTGCTGGGCCGCCCACTGAATGGAGCGCACGATGGTGGTGTAGCCGGTGCAGCGGCAGATCTGGCCGGAGATCGCCTCCCGGATGGTTTCCTCGTCGGGATTGGGGTCGCGGTCCAGCAGGGCGCGGGCGGTGATCATCATTCCCGGTGTGCAGAAGCCGCATTGCAGCCCGTGGCACCGCATGAACCCTTCCTGGATTGGGTCCAGAGCGCCGTCTGGCCCCGCTAGCCCTTCTACGGTCCGGACGCTGTGGCCGGATGCCATCACGGCCAGCATCGTGCAGGACTTTACCGGCACGCCGTCCACGTCGACCACGCACGTTCCGCAGTTGCTGGTGTCGCAGCCCCAGTGGGTTCCGGTGAGCCGCAATTGATCCCGCAGAAAGTGCACCAGCAGCATCCGGGGTTCGACGTCGGCGGTCACCTGTTCGCCGTTGACGGTCATGTTCACCTGCATGGTTCAATTCCCTTCCCGCGCAACGGTGTTCCGCACCCGTTCGGCGGCAGTGCGCAACGTGCGGATGGTCAGTTCGGAAGCCAGGTGCCGCTTGTACTCCGCGGTGCCGCGGACATCGGCTGCCGGATCGCAGGCTGCGGCGGCGCGGCGCCCCGCCTCGGCGAAGACCTCGTCGGTGGCCGGCTGGCCGACCAGGGACGCCGAGAGCTCGGCCAGCGCGGCCGGGTCGGCGTTGACCGCCGTCAGGCCGACGCGGGCGGCGGCAATTGCGGCTTCTTTGTCCGTTCCCGCGAGGGTGAGACTGGCTCCGGCCGCCGTCACCGCCCAGTCGCCGACCCGGCGCTCCACCTTGGCGTAGGCGCTGGAGGTGTTGAGCCGGACGGGGATTCGGGCCTCGACCAGGATTTCGTTGTGCGCCAGGGTGGTCTCGTAGGGCCCGGCGACGAAATGGTCGATCGGTATTTGCCGTTCCCCCGAGGGCCCGCGGGCCAGGCACACCGCATCCAGCACGCTGCAGACCGTCGACAGATCCTCGGCCGGATCCGCCTGGCACAGCGAGCCACCGAGGGTGCCGCGATTGCGGACCACCGGGTCGGCGATCACCCGTTCGGCGTCGCGGAAGATCGGGCACACGGCGGCCAGGGTGTCCGACTCCAAGATCTCGCGGTGGCGGGTCATGGCGCCGATACGCACCAGGGTCGGGTCGGTGATCACGTACCCGAGCTCGGGTGCCAGGTCGTTGATGTCGACCAGGTACTCGGGGTTGGCGATGCGCAGCTTCATCATCGGCAGCAGGCTGTGCCCGCCCGCGATCACGCGCGCCCCCTCCCCCAACCGATCCAGCAGCCCGACGGCGTGGTCGACGCTGGTTGCACGTTCGTATTCGAAGGGTCCGGGCACCTGCATGTGACGCACCTCACTTCGGCGGCGGGCCCTCAGTTTCGGCCCGCCTGACTCCGGCGTCAATAGCGAGTTAAGTAATCCCTGAACTCGCCCGTCACCTGCGGGTCCGGCGCGTCGTGGTGGATTCGCCCGGCCGTGTCGGTGAGCGGACGGCCCCCGCCGCCCCACCGCTTGGCGATGATGTCGGCGGCGATCGACACCGCGGTCTCCTCGGGCGTGCGGGCGCCGAGGTCCAGCCCGATCGGGCTGGACAAGCGGCTTAGCTCGGCATCGGTCAACCCCGCGGCGCGCAGCCGGTTCAATCGGTCTTCGTGCGTGCGGCGCGACCCCATCGCCCCCACATAGCCCACACGCGGCAGCCGCAGCGCCACCTCGAGCACCGGGACGTCGAACTTCGGGTCGTGGGTGAGGACGCAGATCACCGAGCTGCCGTCGATGGCACCCGCCTGTGCCTCGGCGGCCAGGTAGCGGTGCGGCCACTCGACGACGACGTGGTCGGCCGTCGGGAAGCGCACCGGCGTGGCGAACACCGCGCGCGCGTCACAGACGGTGACCCGGTAGCCGAGGAACGATCCCTGCCGCGCCAGCGCGGCGGCGAAGTCGATGGCGCCGAACACCAGCATCCGCGGGCGCGGCGCGTAGCTGGACACGAAGACCTCCATGCCCTCACCCAGCCGCTGCCCGTCGGGCCCGTACTCGAGGACCTCGCTGCGGCCCACTGCCAGCAGGCCGCGCGCGTCGTCGGCGACCGCGGCATCGGCGCGCGCCGAACCCAGCGATCCCGCCGCGGGTTTGCCAGCATCGGGCCGGATGACCAGCCGGCGCCCGACCCACCGCGCGTCGGGGTGGGCGATGACGGTCGCGATCGCCACCGGGCGGTTCTCGCCGATGTCGTCGGCCACCGCGCCGAGTTCGGGAAACGTCGCCCGCGACATCGACTCCACGAAGACGTCGATGACGCCGCCGCACGTCAGCCCGACCACGAACGCGTCGTCGTCGCTGACCCCGTAGCGTTCCAGCCGCGGTATGCCAGTTTTCGCCACCTCGGTGGCGAGGTCGTACACCGCGCCCTCCACACAGCCGCCCGACACCGACCCGGTCACCGAGCCGTCGGGCGCCACGACCATCGAGGCCCCCGGCGGCCGCGGCGCGGACCGGAAGGTCCGCACCACCGTCCCGAGCCCCGCGGTGTCATCGGCACGCCAGATCGACATCAGCTCGGCAAGCACGTCGCGCACGCATCCAAAGTAGGCTCATGGCGTGACTCCGGCTCAACTTCGGGCCTATTCGGCGGTGGTGCGCCTGGGCTCGGTGCGAGCCGCCGCCGCGGAGCTGGGTGTTTCCGACGCCGGCATCTCGATGCTCGTGGCGGCGCTGCGCAAGGAGCTCGACGACCCCTTGTTCACCAGAACGGGTGCGGGGCTGGCGTTCACGCCCGGTGGGCTGCGCCTGGCCAGCCGCGCGGTCGAAATCCTGGGGCTGCAGCAACAAACCGCCATCGAGGTCACCGAGGCAGCGCACGGGCGCCGGCTGCTGCGGATCGCCGCGTCCACCGCATTCGCCGAACATGCCGCGCCCGGCCTGATCGAGCTGTTCTCGTCGCGGGCCGACGACCTGTCGGTGGAGTTGAGCGTGCATCCGACGAGCCGGTTCCGCGATCTGATCTGCTCGCGCGCGGTCGACATCGCGATCGGCCCGGCCGGTGAAGGTTCGCTCGGTCCCGACGACTCGATCTTCGTGCGACCTTTCCTGAAATATCAGATCATCACCGTCGTCGCGCCGAACAGCCCACTGGCCGCGGGTATTCCGACCCCGGCGCTGCTGCGCCAACAGCAATGGATGCTCGGCCCGGCCGCGGGCGGCGTCGACGGCGAGATCGCAAAGATGCTGCGGGACTTGGCCATTCCGGAATCACAACAGCGAATCTTCCAAAGCGACGCAGCCGCGCTGGAGGAGGTGCAGCGGGTCGGCGGTGTCGCGCTGACGATCGGTTTCGCCGTCGCGAAGGACCTCGCGGCCGGTCGGTTGACCCGCGTGACCGGGCCCGGCCTGGACAGGTCGGGCGAGTGGTGTGCGGCGACATTGGCGCCGTCGGTCCGCCAACCCGCCGTGTCCGAACTCGTCCGCTTCATCACCACGCCGCGGTGTACCCAGGCGATGATCCGGGGAAGCGGGGTCGGCGTGACCCGGTTCCGCCCGAAGGTTCACGTCACGCTGTGGAGCTAGCCGCTTCGTGTGCGTTCACGGCTTCCCGTGTGCATCCTGTGCGTTTGGCGTGCGCTCAGGGCTTTCCGTGTGCATCCTGGGCGGAAAAATCGCCGAAATCCCGCCGTCAGCGCACACTCAAGGCAGGGGATTCACACTCAAATCCGTCAGCACACACTCGACGCGGTGCAGGGCTGGCTTTACCAGGCGCGGGTCATGTCCCCGTGCTGCCTGATCCAGGCATGCATCGCGATCCCGGCGGCAACGCCGGCGTTGATGCTGCGCGTCGAGCCGAACTGGGCGATCGACACCGTCAGCGCCGCGCCCGCCCTGACGTCGTCGGTGATGCCGGGGCCCTCCTGGCCGAACACCAGTAGGCACTCCCGCGGCAGCGCGATCTCCTCCAGCCGCGCCGCGCCCGGAACGTTGTCCACCGCGATCACGGTCAGACCGGCACCCGCCGCGAAGTCCAGCAGCCCGGCGGTACCGTCGTGATGGCACAGCCGCTGATACCGGTCGGTCACCATGGCCCCGCGGCGATTCCACCGCCGCCGCCCGACGATGTGCACGGTGTGCACGGCGAAGGCGTTGGCGGTGCGCACCACCGAGCCGATGTTGGCGTCGTGGCCGAAGTTCTCGATCGCCACATGCAGGGGATGGCGACGCCCGTCGATATCGGCGATGATCGCCTCCCGGGTCCAGTACCGGTAGGCGTCGACGACGTTGCGGGTATCGCCGTCGCGCAACAGGATTGGGTCATATCGCGGATCGTCGGGGCAGGCCCCCTGCCAGGGCCCGACACCGCCGGCCGTTGTTCCCCATTCGGTGGGACCGGGTTCGCTCATCGCTGCGTCCACACACCGGCGTGAGTGCCGTCGACCGCCACCGTCGCGTACAGCAGCGCCTCGTTGATCTCGCCCTGGGTACACAGTGACGTGCTGACATGCACCGAGCCCAACGACGCGTCGGGCAGGATCAGCACCGATGACCCGTACGTCGCGCAGGCCGGGTTCAACCCCCGGCCGGGCACGGTCGGCGACGCGAGCAGCATCATCGGCCCCCCGCGCTTGGTGGAGTCGTCGCGATACCGGTCCGCGATGGCATCGGCTTCCAGCCCCAGCAGCATGTAGCCGTTGCCGTTGAACGCGGCGGGGTCGCCGAGCTGAGCCTTGGTCACCGGGGCGCCGTCGGCGCGCCAGGCCGACAGGCTGACGGTCTTGACCACCAGGCCGGTGTCGTTGCCGTTCGTCGGCAGCAACCCCACCGGAAACGCCGCCGGGTAGGCCGCCGAGGTGTTCGGGATCCGGTCGCGGGGCGAGTAGCCGTACACCCCACGGACCTGACTTCGATCCTTAAGCGGCCCAAGGCAAACCGTTCCCGTGAGCCGGTCGGGCGGCGCCGACAGCGGCGAGGCGATGTCGTGCACATTGGTGGTCGTCGCTTGGATGGCTTGGTCGCAGCTGCCGAGGCCGGTGGACTCCATCGGGTGCGCCAACGCGCCGTAGAGGCCGAAGCGAATGTCCTCGGGTTTGGCGTGGGGCGCGTGCGGATCCGTCGGCGACGCGTCGATGTCAACCAGCACGTAATCGCCGTCCCAGCGCAGATTCGACACCGCCATGTTCCAGCCCAGCAGCGCCAACGATTCACCGAGTCGCGCGCCCTGCGCGCCATACGGCCGGGCCGGCCGGTTGGAACCCGAGCAGCCCACCAGGCACGCGGCCAAGCAGGCTACGATTCCAGCGATTCCAGCGATTCCAGCGATTCCAGCGATTCCAGCAAACACGATAAAACTGCGCATACCGCTAGCGGCCTAGCCCAGTCCCAGATCGGCAAGGCCCAGCACGCTGCGGTACAACAGCCCCTCGGCCTCGATAGCCTCGGCGGCGCCGGTGCCGCGGTCTACCACGGTGGCCACCCCGACCACCTCGCCTCCCGCGTCCCGCACGGCGCGCACCGCCGTCAGCGCCGAGGCGCCCGTGGTGCTGGTGTCCTCCACCACCAAAGCCCGCTTGCCGGCGACCTCGGACCCCTCGATAAGGCGTTGCAGCCCATGGGTTTTCGCCGACTTACGCACGACGAACGCGTCGATGGGGCGCCCCGGCGCGTGCATGATGGCCGTCGCCACCGGATCGGCGCCCAGCGTCAGGCCGCCCACGACGGCGTAGTCCCAGTCGCCGGTGATTTCGCGCATCAGCGTGCCGATCAACACCGAGGCCCGATGGTGCAGGGTGGCGCGGCGCAGGTCGACGTAGTAGTCGGCCTCTTTGCCCGACGACAGCGTGACCCGGCCGTGCACCACGGACAGCGCTCGCACCAGCTCGGCCAGCTCCGCGCGCGGGTCAGGTTCGCCCACGACCGCCGCCGACTCGTTTGGTCACGGCCCGCATCAGGCCCCGGGGCATCATCCGCCCGGCGGTGACGAGCGCCCGGTACTGCCGGCCCGGAATGCTGATCACCCTGCCGCGGGCGACGTCGGCCAGGCTTTCACTGACCACGTCGTCGACCTCGAGCCACATGAATGACGGCAACTTGGGCATGTCGATGCCCGCCCTGTCGTGGAATTCGGTGTGCACGTACCCCGGGCACACGGCGTGCACGCCGACGCCGGTGCCCTGCAGACCGACGGAAAGGCCCTCGCTGAACGAGATCACCCAGGCCTTGGACGCCGAGTAGGTCGATCCGCGGCCCGGCACCAGCCCGGCGACGCTGGCCACGTTGATGACGGTCCCGGCGCCGGCGGCGAGCATGGCCGGCAGCGCGGCCCGGGTGAGGCGCATGACCGCGGTGACGTTGACGTCGAGCTGCGACTGCAGCAGCGCGGGATCGGCGGTCCAGAAATCGCCGGACGTGCCGAAGCCGGCGTTGTTCACCAGGACGCTCACCCCTGCGGCGAGCCGCTCGGCGACCTTGTCGCGGCCGGCCGCATCCGCCAGGTCCGCGGGCAGGATCTCGATGCTGCCGCCCTGGCCCTCGAGCTCGGCCGCCAATTTGGTCAACCGGTCGACGTCGCGGGCGACGAGAACCAGGTCGTAGCCGTCGCTTGCGTAGCGTCGCGCGTACCCGGCGCCGATCCCGGACGTAGGCCCGGTGATCAGGGCTACGGGGCGAGGCATGAGCGACAGTGTAATGACGGGGACTGAGCAGTGCCGGGCCCGTCCCGGCCTCCAACCCGCGCGCTATCAGCGCTGGTAATTGGTGGCCTGATGGCCGTTGCGCCCGGTCGGCGGCGGGCGGTGGAGCGATTCCGTACCACCCTCCGAGCGACCCTGCTCCCGGCGTACCGGCTCGGGGGCACGGCGAGCCGCCTGAACATCCGAGCCCAGCAGCCCGGACACATCCTGCTGCGCGCGCCTGGCCGGCAACTCCACCCGGCCGGCCGGCGTCAGGGGTCGGCTCGGTGCCGCATTGCGAAGGCCCGCAGGCGCTACCGCCTCCTGCGGGACCTCCTGGGGCACCGGCGGCAACACCCGCAGCAGGTCGTTGAACTGGCGCACGGTGCGCAGGCCCTCGTCCCACTGGGCGCGCGTGCTGGAGATCGGCATGGCGATCAGCGTCCAGTTCTGCTCGTTCCACATGATCTCGGCGCAGTCGGGTGCGGTGTGCGCGAACGTGACCATGCGCCGGTCGCAGGCCCGCCGGGCCGCGTCCAGGTTGGTGGAGTACACCATCCGCGGCCCGATCGCACCCAGCAGCCAAATGTCGCTTTCCCGAGGCTCTTTCAGCCCCTTGAGGCGCAGGTCGACCACGACGTTGGTGCCCACCTTGCGGTGCAGCGCGATCACCGTCGCGACTTCCTCGACGTCGAAGATGTACACCGCCTCGCCGCGGATCTGGCCCAGCACGACGTTGTGGGCCGGGACATCGCCCACCGTCGAGATCACGCCGCGCTTCCAGCGCTTCAGGATGTCGGTCGATTCACGCTCGTAGTCGAAGCCGTGCGACCGTGCCCACGACTTACGGCGCCTGCTGCGCCCGCGCCGTCGATCGATATCGACATAGAGCAGCACGCCCGCACCCACAAAGCACAGTGCGGACAGCGTGAACCATAGGGGGACCATCCCACACAGGGTATCTGCTGTCGGGCCGGAATAGACAATGCGACCAGGTCACAAGCAAATTAAGGTTTGCTGGGCCACGCCACGCCTGGCTAGGCCGCTTGCCTCACCCCAGGATCAGCGAGTCGCCGTCCGGGCTGACGTTCACCGGAACGGTGTCGCCGTCGTGCACGTCGCCGGCCAGCAGCTGTTTGGCGAGCTGGTCACCGATGGCCTGCTGGACGAGCCGACGCAACGGCCGGGCGCCGTAGACCGGGTCGAACCCGCGCTGCGCCAGCCACTTCTTGGCCGGCAGCGACACCTCCAGCTGCAGCCGCCGTTGTGCCAGCCGCTTGCCCAGCTGCGCGAGCTGGATGTCGACGATCTCCACCAGTTCTTCGGGGTTGAGCCCGTCGAAGATCAGCACGTCGTCGAGGCGGTTGATGAACTCCGGCTTGAACGTCGCGCGCACCGCCGCCATCACCTGCTCCTCGCTGCCGCCCGACCCGAGGTTGGACGTCAGGATCAGGATCGTGTTGCGGAAGTCGACCGTGCGGCCCTGCCCGTCGGTGAGCCGGCCCTCGTCGAGCACCTGCAGCAGCACGTCGAACACGTCCGGGTGCGCCTTTTCGACCTCGTCGAACAGCACCACGGTGTAGGGCCGACGGCGCACCGCCTCGGTCAGCTGACCGCCCTGGTCGTAACCGATGTAGCCAGGGGGCGCGCCCACCAGCCGGGACACCGAATGCTTCTCGCCGTACTCGCTCATGTCGATGCGGACCATGGCCCGGTCGTCGTCGAACAGGAAGTCGGCCAGCGCCTTGGCCAGCTCGGTCTTGCCGACACCGGTGGGACCCAGGAACATGAACGAACCCGTGGGCCGGTTGGGGTCGGCGACCCCGGCGCGGCTGCGTCGCACCGCGTCGGACACGGCCTGCACGGCTTTCTTCTGCCCGACCACGCGCTTGCCCAGCTCGTCTTCCATCCGCAGCAGCTTGGCCGTCTCGCCCTCCAGCAGCCGGCCGGCCGGGATGCCCGTCCACGCCGAAACCACGTCGGCGATGTCGTCGGGACCGACCTCCTCTTTTAGCATCACCTGCTCACGGGCCTGCGCCTGCGGCAGCGCGGCGTCGAGCTTCTTTTCCACCTCCGGGATGCGCCCGTACCGGAGTTCCGCGGCCTTGGCCAGGTCGCCGTCACGCTCGGCGCGCTCGGACTCCCCGCGCAGGGCGTCCAGCTGCTCCTTTAGCTCGCGGACGATCTCGATCGCGTTCTTCTCGTTCTGCCAGCGGGTGGTCAGCTCGGCCAGCCTTTCTTTCTGGTCGGCCAGTTCGGCACGGAGTTTCTCCAGCCGCTCCTTGGACGCCTCGTCCTCTTCCTTGGCCAGCGCCATTTCTTCGATCTCGAGGCGGCGCACCAGGCGCTCGACCTCGTCGACCTCGACGGGCCGCGAGTCGATTTCCATCCGCAGCCGGCTGGCCGACTCATCGACCAGGTCGATGGCCTTGTCCGGCAGGAAGCGCGCGGTGATGTACCGGTCGCTCAATGTGGCGGCGGCCACCAACGCGGAGTCGGTGATCCGCACGCCGTGGTGCACCTCGTAGCGGTCCTTCAGCCCACGCAGGATGCCGATGGTGTCTTCTACCGACGGCTCGCCGACGTACACCTGCTGGAATCGGCGCTCCAGGGCGGCGTCTTTCTCGATGTGCTTGCGGTACTCATCGAGCGTCGTCGCGCCGACCAGGCGCAGTTCGCCGCGGGCCAGCATCGGCTTGATCATGTTGCCGGCGTCCATCGCGCCCTCGCCGGTCGCGCCGGCACCGACGATGGTATGGAGCTCATCGATGAAGGTGATGATCTGCCCGGCCGAGTTCTTGATGTCGTCGAGCACGGCCTTGAGCCGTTCCTCGAACTCGCCGCGGTACTTCGAGCCCGCGACCATCGAGCCCATGTCGAGCGCGACGATGGTCTTGTCGCGCAGGCTTTCCGGCACGTCGCCGTCGATGATGCGCTGGGCCAGGCCTTCCACAATCGCTGTCTTGCCGACGCCGGGTTCGCCGATGAGCACCGGGTTGTTCTTTGTGCGACGGGACAGCACCTGAATGACGCGGCGAATCTCGTTGTCCCGGCCGATGACCGGGTCGAGTTTGCCTTCGCGGGCGCGAGCGGTCAGGTCGGTGGAGTACTTCTCGAGCGCCTGGTAGGTGGCCTCCGGCTCAGGGCTGGTGACCCGGGCGCTGCCGCGGACCTTGACGAAGCCGTCGCGCAATGCCTGTGGGGAGGCGCCGTGGCCGGTCAGCAGTTTGGCGACGTCGGAGTCGCCCGTGGCCAGCCCCACCATGAGATGCTCGGTCGAGACGTACTCGTCGTCCATCTCGGTGGCCAGCTGCTGAGCGGTGGTGATGGCGGCCAGTGACTCGCGGGACAGCTGCGGCTGCGAGCTGGCGCCGCTGGCCTGGGGCAGCTGGTCCAGAATCCGCTGCGCTTCGGCGCGGATGGCGGCGGGCTCGACGCCGACAGCCTCAAGCAGCGGCGCGGCGATCCCGTCGTTCTGCGTCAGCAGCGCCAACAGCAGATGGGCAGGCCTGATCTCCGGATTGCCGGCCGCCGAGGCCGCCTGCAGGGCCGATGTCAGGGCCGCCTGCGTCTTGGTTGTCGGGTTGAAAGAGTCCACGACGATCTCCGTATGGGGTCAGAAAGGGATGTGGTGAAAATGCTTGTCGGGATGTTCAACGCCGTCAAGGTTGAGTGTGTTCCGCTCAACTTGAAAAATTTGCGGCCGCCGCGCTGACCCGCGTCAACGCGGGGACGTCGAACTCCGTCCGGCGGGGCTGACACGGCACACGCTTTAGAATCGAGGCCCGTGAGCCTAGAGGACCGGGAAGCGTTGCGGGTGCTGCGCGACGCCTTCGGGCAGGACGGCTCGGGCCCCGGCCAAACCAACGAACTCGTCCACCGGTTCTACACCCACTGGTTTGCCCTCGACGTTTCGGTGCGCGACCTGTTCCCGCCCGAGATGGACGCCCAGCGAGCCGCTTTTGCGCACGCCCTGCACTGGGTCTACGGCGAGCTGGTCGAGCAGCGCGCCGCCGAGCCGGTGGCCTTCCTCGCCCAGCTCGGCCGCGATCACCGCAAATTCGGTGTGCTGCCAAGCCATTACGACACGCTGCGTCGCGCGCTGTATGCGACGCTTCGTGACCACCTCGGTCATCCAAGCAGGGGGGCCTGGACCGATGCCGTCGACGCGGCGGCCGATCAGTCGCTGAACCTCATCACCGGGGTGATGAGCGGGGCCGCCGACGCCGACGAGGGACCCGCCTGGTGGGACGGCACGGTCGTCGAACACAATCGCGTCTCGCGCGATCTCGCGGTCGTCCGGCTGCAACTCGACCGCCCGATGCACTACCACCCCGGCCAGTACGTCGACGTCCACGTTCCGCAATGCCCGCGCCGGTGGCGCTATCTGAGCCCCGCGATCCCGGCCGACCCGGACGGCGGAATCGAGTTCCACGTCCGCCAGGTGCCGGGCGGGCTGGTCAGCACCGCGCTCGTCAACGAAACGCGGCCCGGCGACCGGTGGCGGTTGTCCAGTCCGCACGGCGGCCTGCGCGTCGACCAAGACGGCGGAGACGTGCTGATGGTCGCCGGCAGCACCGGACTGGCGCCGCTGCGGGCGCTGATCATGGACCTGAGCCGATACGCGGTGAACCCACGGGTGCACCTCTTCTTCGGCGCTCGCTACCACTGCGAGCTCTACGACCTGCCCACGCTGTGGCAGGTGGCGCAGCACAATCCGTGGCTGTCGGTGTCGCCGGTTTCGGAGTACAGCCGCGACCCGGCGTGGGCCTCCGACTATCCCGACGTCACGCCGCCGCGCGGCCTGCACGTGTGCCAAACCGGCCGCCTGCCCGACGTGGTGACCAAGTACGGCGGCTGGGGCGACCGGCAGATCCTGATCTGCGGCGGACCGGACATGGTCCGCGCCACGAAGGCCGCCCTGATCGCCAACGGGGCCCCGCCCGAGCGCATTCAGCACGACCCCCTGTCGAGGTGAGCCGAGGTAAGCCATGCACATCGTCACCCTGAAGGACCCGTCCGCACCGGTGGCCGCGCAGTTCGTGCCCGAGGCGGGCATGATCGGCACCTCGCTGACCGACTCGGGCACCGAGCTGCTCGGCCAACGACGCGGCCTCGATGCCTACCTGGCCGCCGGCAAGACGATGGGAATCCCGATTCTGTATCCCTGGGCTAACCGATTGGGCGCCAACACCTATACGGCGGAAAACGTGACGGTGACACTGGCGCCCGGCGAAAACGGCGTTCGTCCCGACCCCAACGGGTTGCCCATCCACGGCACCCTGGGTGCCTACCCCGGCTGGCGGGTAACGACGGAGTCGGATGACGAGCTGACCGCGGAGGTGGATTTCGCCGCCGACCCCGGGTTGCTGGCCAGCTTCCCGTACCCGCATGTGCTCACGACGACGGTGCGGCTGGCCGAACGGGCGCTGACGGTTCGCACGACGGTCACCGCGAGCGGCGACACGGCCGTTCCGCTGTGCTTCGGCTTCCACCCCTACCTGCGCCTGCCAGACGCGGCCCGCAGCGAGTGGATTATCGAGGCACCGCCGTTGCGGCATTTGCGCCTCGACGGGCGGGGGCTGCCCGACGGCGAATCGGAATCCCAGCCGGCGAAGCAAGAAGCGTTGGGCAACAACGCTTTTGACGACGCTTACGACCAGGTCGGTAATGGCGCGGTGTTCGCGGTGTCCGGCGGCGGGCGCCGCCTGGAGGTGCACTTCGAGCGTGGATATCCGGCGGCCCAGATCTTCGCGCCCCTCGCCGAAGATGTCGTGTGCTTCGAGCCGATGACCGCGCCGACCGACGCGCTGCGCCGCGGCGGCTACCGGTGTGCGCGTCCGGGCGAGCCTGCGGTCGCCCAGTTCTCGATACACGTTTAGCGATCGGCGCAGGCCGCGTCGTTAGCGTGCTTTGCGCGGCTGCCACACCACGAGCGCGGTGCTCTTGGGCACCACCGCCACGTCGCGGCGCTGGGTGGCACGCAGGGCCGCCAGCTCCTCGGTCAACTCCTGCACGCGCGACTGCAGCGCTTCCACGTGATTGGTCAGCTCGATGATGCGCTTGATGCCGGCCAGATTGACGCCCTCATCCTGGGATAGGCGCTGCACCTCACGCAGTAGGTCGACGTCGTGTTCCGAATAGCGGCGTCCCCCACCGGAAGTGCGCCTCGGGCTGACCAGCCCGAGGCGGTCGTACGTACGCAGGGTCTGCGCGTGCATGCCGGCCAGTTCGGCGGCCACCGAGATCAGGAAGGTCCGGGCCTCCCCTTTGCTCGGGTTCCTGGGGTTTCTGGCCATCAGCGATTACCCGCCCATCCCGCGCGTGGGTTGAAACCACTGGACTGCTCGGCCGCCGCGTAGGCCTCCAGCGCCTCCTGGGCCGCGCCCTCCACGTTCGGCGGCACCGCCACCTTGACGGTGACGAGCAGGTCCCCGTTGCCGCCGCCGCGCTTGGGCACACCGCGTCCGCGCACCCGCAGGATGCGCCCGTCGGCGGTGCCCTTGGGCACCCGGACACCGACCTTGCCGTCCAGCGTGGGAACCGAAAGCGTTGAACCCAAAGCCAATTCGGTGAAGCTGACCGGGACGGTCACGGTGAGGTCGTTGCCGTCACGGCCGAAGACCTTGTCCGGCCGCACATGCACCGTCACGTACAGGTCGCCCGACGGCGCGCCGCGCAGCCCGGCCTCGCCCTGCCCGGGCAGCCGGATCCGCTGTCCGTCCTCGACACCGGGCGGGATGCGCACGTTGATGGTGCGGGTGCGGGTGGTCACGCCGGTGCCCTTGCACTCGTCGCACGGGTGCTCGATGATCGAGCCGCTGCCGCGGCAGTCGGTGCAGGGTTCGGAGAAGCCGAACGCGCCCTGGTTGCGGTTGATCACGCCGGAGCCGTTGCAGCTGGGGCACACCTTGGGGCTGGTGCCCGGACGCGCGCCGCTGCCATGGCAATTGGTGCACGGCGCCGGGCTGGTCAGCCGCAGCGGCATCGCGACGCCCTTGGCGGCCTCGACGAAATCCAGCTCGGTCTCGGTCTCCAGGTCGTTGCCGCGTCGCGGCCGGCTGGGACGGGGACTGGCGCCGCGTCCGAACAAGCCGCCGAACAGGTCACCGATGTTGGTGCCGCCGCTGCGGCCGGCGGCGTCGAACAAATCGCTGAGGTTGAACTCGGCGCCGTCACCACCGACGTTGAAGCTGAAGCCGCCACCACCGTCGAACCCGCGGCCGCCGAAACCGCCGCCGGCGAACAGGCGCCGGGTTTCGTCGTACTCCTTGCGCTTGGCCGGATCCGACAGCACGTTGTGCGCCTCCGACACCGCTTTGAATCGTTCGCCGGCGGCCGGGTTGTCGGGATTCGCATCCGGATGCAGGTCGCGCGCCAGCTTGCGGTACGCGCGCTTGATCTCTTCCGGGCTGGCGTCAGAGGAGACGCCCAGCTCCTTGTAGAAGTCCTTTTCGACCCATTCGCGCTGGGCCATTCCGCGTCACCTCCTCACCTTTCTTTATTTATTTCGATTTTCGTGCCTAATCACCGGAGGTGTCGGCGTTATCGTCCGTGTCGCGCTGCTGGGTTTCGGCCGGATCGGCCCCAGAGACCCCAGAGACCGTTTCTTCGCCGTCGCCGACGACCGTGTCTACGACGCCCACCAGAGCGTGCCGCAGCACCTGGTCGCCCAGTTTGAAGCCCTGCCGCATGACGGTGCCGATCACCGGTTTGGAGCCGTCGGCGCCATCGCCCTCGTGCTGCACGGCTTCGTGCAGCACCGGGTCGAAGTCCTCGCCTTCCTCGCCGAACGCGGTCAGGCCGAGCCCGGTCAGCGCGCCGTCCAGCTTGTCGGCGACCGACTTCAGCGGGCCCGACTCCAGGTCCCCATGCTTGCGCGCCCGATCGAGATCGTCCAGCACGCCGAGCAATTGGCTGACGACGGCGGCCTTGGCCCGATCCGCGGCGGCCTGCTGGTCGCGCAGCGCACGCTTGCGGTAGTTGGTGAAGTCGGCCTGCACCCGCTGCAGATCGGCGGTCAGCTCGGCGACCTTCTCGGCGCTGGCGTCCGCCTTACCGGCCGCCCCCCCAGGCCCAGCCCCTCCCGGCTCAGCGCCGGGAGGGACGTGCCGTACTTCGCCGGTCTCGGGATCGATTCGCCGCTTGTCGGTGACTGTTACCTGTTCCTGGTTGCCATCCGCTTTTTGATTTCCGCCTGTCACTTGGGCTCCCGGTCGTCGTCGACCACCTCCGCGTCCACGACGTCATCGGCTGAGCCGGACGCGCCACCGGACTCGGCACCGCCGCCGGCGCCGGCTTGTGCGGCCTCGGCCTGGGTGGCCTCGTAGATGGCCTGCCCGAGCGCCTGGGACTCCTGGCCCAGCTTCTCCATCGCCGACTTGATCGCGGAGATGTCGCTGCCGCCCAGCGCCGACTTGGCCTCGGCCACCGCGGCGTCCACCTTGTTCAGCGTGTCCTCGGGCACCTTCGAGCCGCCCTCGGCCTCACGCTGCTCCTTGACGAATTTCTCCGTCTGGTAGACCAGCGTCTCGGCCTGGTTGCGGATGTCGGCCTCCTCGCGACGCTGGCGGTCCTCCTCGGCGTGCGCCTCGGCGTCCTTGATCATCCGGTCGATCTCCTCCTTGGAAAGGCCGGAGCCCTCCTGGATCTTGATCGTGTTCTCCTTGCCGGTGCCCTTGTCCTTGGCCGTGACGTGCACGATGCCGTTGGCGTCGATGTCGAAGGTGACCTCGATCTGCGGGACGCCGCGTGGAGCCGGCGGGATGCCGGTCAGCTCGAAGGAGCCGAGCAGCTTGTTGTGCGAGGCGATTTCGCGCTCACCCTGGTAGACCTGGATCTGCACCGACGGCTGGTTGTCGTCGGCGGTGGTGAAGGTCTCCGACCGCTTGGTCGGGATCGTGGTGTTGCGCTCGATGAGCTTGGTCATCACGCCACCCTTGGTCTCGATACCGAGGCTCAGCGGCGTAACGTCAAGCAGCAGAACGTCTTTCACTTCACCCTTGAGGACGCCGGCCTGCAGGGCGGCGCCCACGGCCACCACCTCATCGGGGTTGACGCCCTTGTTGGGCTCCTTGCCGCCGGTGAGCTCCTTGACCAGTTCGGTCACCGCGGGCATGCGGGTGGAACCGCCGACCATCACGACGTGGTCGATGTCGGAGACGGAGATGCCGGCGTCGGAGATCACCGACTTGAACGGCTGACGGGTGCGGTCCAGCAGATCCTGGGTGATCTTCTGGAACTCGGCGCGGGTCAGCTGCTCGTCGAGGAACAGCGGGTTCTTGTCCGCGTCGACGGTGATGTAGGGCAGGTTGATCGACGTGCTCTGGCTCGAGCTCAGTTCGATCTTGGCCTTCTCGGCGGCCTCACGCAGTCGCTGCATCGCCATCTTGTCCTTGGTCAGGTCGATACCGCTGGTGCCCTTGAACTTGTCGACCAGCCAGTCGACGACGCGGTCGTCCCAGTCGTCGCCACCGAGGTGGTTGTCACCGCTGGTGGCGCGGACCTCGACCACACCCTCGCCGATCTCGAGCAGCGAGACGTCGAAGGTGCCGCCGCCCAGGTCGAAGACCAGGATGGTCTGTTCCTTCTCGCCCTTGTCCAGACCATAGGCCAGTGCCGCGGCGGTGGGTTCGTTGACGATGCGCAGCACGTTCATGCCGGCGATCTGGCCGGCCTCCTTGGTCGCCTGGCGCTGGGCGTCGTTGAAGTAGGCGGGTGTGGTGATCACCGCATCGGTGATGTCCTCACCGAGGTAGGCCTCGGCGTCGCGCTTCAGCTTCATCAGAATGCGAGCGCTGATCTCCTGCGCGGTGTATTTCTTGCCGTCGATCTCGATGGACCAGTCGGTGCCCATGTGCCGCTTGACCGAACGCACGGTGCGGTCGACGTTGGTCACCGCCTGGTTCTTGGCGGGCTGGCCAACCAGCACTTCACCATTGCGTGCGAAGGCGACGATGGACGGAGTGGTCCGGGAGCCTTCGGAGTTGGCGACGACGACGGGGTCACCGCCCTCGAGAACTGCGACGACGGAGTTGGTGGTCCCGAGGTCGATGCCGACCGCACGAGCCATAGTGATTCCTCCTGAGTAGTAGAGCTTCTTTCGTGCATTGTGCTGAGTGCACCCCGCGCAAGCCTGCTCTCGCGGGCGTCGTGGTGTCAACCCAGGCTTGAGCCTAGTTCACTCAACTTGTTGACCATCTTAACGGCGGCGCTCGCGATCTTGTTCCCGGGGTGCCTGTCGGCTGTGTATTGGGGGCTTTGATTGTGCGTTGAGGGTTGAAAATCGCCGGGATCCGCACCCTCAGCGCACACTGAACGCCGTCAGCGCACACTCGACGCCCTGAGCGCACGCTCGACGCTCATCAACGTTTCAGATCGGGGATCGTCTCCTCGATCATCGAGAACACGGCGCGGGTGGCCGCGCCGGGCGGGCGAACCGCGGACATCGCGACGTACAGGCGCCAGCAGAGGTCATAATCGGAAATCCGGACCGTCGCCAACCCGTCGTCACCGATCTCGTCGAGGATGAACCGGCTGAGAAAGGCGATCCCTAGGCCGTTGCGGATGTGGGTCGCGGTGGTGCCGATATCGGCGACCTCCAGGGCGATCGTGCGTTGCACCTCGGCGGCGGCGAAAGCGCGGTCGACCACGGCCCGGTTGCCGTATCCCGGCGGCCCGTCGACGAACGACATCCCGGCCAGCTCCCCCATTGGCACCGACTCCCGCCCGGCAAGGGGGTGACTCACCGGGACCACCAGCAGCAGCTGGAAGGCGGCGACGAGTCGGGTGTGCAGGTCGGCCGGCGGCCCATCGGGCAAAACCACGAGGGCGACGTCGAGATCGCCGTCGCGGAGCTGGCGAAGCAGCCCCGCGGAACCGGCTCGGGCGGAACGCAACTGCACCAGCACGCCGGGGTGGCGGGCGTAGAGGTCGGCTAGCAGCGCCGGCAGGTCGATGACGTTGATCGACGTCAAGGTCCCCAGGGTGACCGTGCCGCGGATGGCCCCCCGGGTGGCGGCGACGGCGTCTTTGGCCGCGCGGGCGGCGTCGATGGTCGTGCGGGCGTGGGGCGCCAGCTCGCGTCCCGCCGGCGTCAGCGCCACCCCCGCCGGGCCCCGGACGAACAGTTCGGCACCGAGTTCGCGTTCGAGGGCCTTGATCGTCGCGGACACTCCGGATTGGACGACGTGAAGCCGTTTGGCGGCCCGGGTGAAGCTGAGGTTCTCCGCGACAGCAAGGAAGTACTCCAACTGGCGAAGCTCCACCCAGTCATTATCACCGCTAATGATGGCTGCCATCAGAAAATTTCGTTGGCGCCCGACGGCCCGATCAATTTAACGTCCGCGTAATTACCCCGCGTCGATCCCAACCCCCTCAACCCGACGGTGCGCTATATGAATTCGCAGGCCCCCACCCTGACGAGGACCAGGACCCGCTGGTCTTCGGCGTCCACCGACGACCAATTCGTCGTCGAAAACCCCGCGACGGGCCAGACCGTCACCGTCGTTCAGGGGGCGGGGCGGGATGAGGTGGACCAGGCAGTCCGCAGGGCCCACGCCGCGCACCTGCACTGGAAGCAGCGCCCGGCGCGGGAACGCGGCCGATACCTGCGCCGGATCGCCGAAGCCATCCGCGCCCACGCCGACGAGATTGCCGAACTCGAGACGCGGGAAATGGGCAAGCCCATCACCCAGGCGCGCAACTTCGACGTGGAAACCGCGATCGCCATCTTCGACTACTTCGGCAGCTTGGTCGAGGTATTGCCCAGCCAGGCGCGCGACTACGGCCCGGTGCTGGACGTGACCACGCTGGAACCGTACGGGGTGATCGCCGGCATCGTGCCGTTCAACTGGCCACCCATCCACACCGCAGGCAAGCTCGCGCCGGCTCTGGCCGTCGGCAACGCCGTCGTGCTCAAGCCACCGGAGCAGGCGCCCTCGGTGGTGTTGCGCATGGTCGAACTGATCCAGTCGGTCCTGCCGGACCGTGTCGTGCAGGCCGTGCCCGGCAAGGGCGAGGTGGGGGGCGCGCTGGCCGGACATCGGCTGGTGGGCAAGGTCTCTTTCACCGGGTCGCCGCGGGCGGGCGCGGCGGTGCTGCAGACCGCGGCCGGCAACCTCACCCCGACGCTGATGGAGCTCGGCGGAAAGAACCCGCTGGTGGTCTTCGACGACGCCAACCTGCATGAGGCGCTGCTGGCCGCCGTCGACGGCGGGTTCTTCAACCAGGGCGAGGCATGTACCGCGGCGTCACGAATCCTGTTGTAGCACAGCGTCTTTGCCGAGTTCGAGGCAAAGTTGTGCGCCGCGGTGAGCCGGCTGCGGGTGGGCGACGGCGCCGACCCGGCCACCGACGTCGGGCCATTGGTCACCCGCGCGCAGCAGGAACAGGTCCTGGACTACCTCAGGATCGGCGAGGCCCAAGGCGCCCGCATCGCCGCGCAGGCGCCACTGCCCGACGATCCCCGGTTGGCCGACGGCTTCTACGTCGCGCCGACCGTCCTGACCGACGTGACCCCCGCCATGCGGGTGGCCCGGGAGGAGATCTTTGGCCCGGTCGTCACCCTCATTCCGTTCAGCGACGAGGATGAGGCGGTGCGCATCGCCAACGCCACGCCGTTCGGACTGGTTGCCGCGGTGTTCAGTCAGGACGGCGATCGGGCGCTGCGCGTGAGCCGGCGGATCCGGGCCGGGGCCGTCTTTGTCAACAACTATCACCGAGTTTCCATCGGAACCGGATTCGGCGGGGTGGGCCACAGCGGGTTCGGGCGCGAGCATTCCCAGGAGACGCTGGCGGAATACGGGTACACCAAGACGATTCGGCTCGCCGCCAACCGCGACGAGCTGCCGTACTGGAGCGCCGCCACCAGAGTGCTGGCGGGATAGGCCTGTGGTGCGGACCATGAGGACAATAGCCCTCGAAGAGCATTACGCCACAACGGAATTCCTCAGCGGGCCGGGCCGCTGGCTGGCGTCCCGCACGGGCATCGTCGAACCGATCAGCGACCTCGGCGACGGCCGCATCGCGGCGATGGACGATGGAGGCGTCGACCTGGCGGTGCTGTCGCTGGCAGCGCCGGGCGTGGAGCAGCTGGAGGGGCCGGAAGCCGTGCGGCTGGCCCGAGAATGCAACGACGAGCTCGCGGCGGCGGTCGGGCGGTACCCAGATCGGCTGGCGGGGTTTGCCACCCTGCCGATCAGCGCGCCCGAGGCGGCGGCCGAGGAACTCGAGCGGGCGGTGCGCCAACACGGCTTCCCGGGCGCGGTCATCAACGGGCACAGCCAGGGTCGCTACCTCGACGATCCGTTCTTCGACCCGGTCCTGTCCCGCGCGGCCGGCCTGCGCGTCCCGATCTACCTGCACCCGACCATCCCGCCGCCGCGGGTGATCGAGTCCAGCTACGCGGGGTTCTCCGCGGAGGTCACGTTCGCGCTGTCCACGGTGGGCTGGGGCTGGCACATCAACACGGCCACGCATGTGCTGCGCGTGATACTCGGTGGAGTGTTCGACCGCTATCCCGAGCTGCAATTCATCATCGGGCACATGGGGGAAGCGACGTCGTTCATGCTGCCGCGGTTCGACGCGACGCTGAAACCGGAACTGACCGGCCTGCGGCACCCCGTCAGCACCTACCTGAGGCAGAACCTCAACTACACTTTCGCCAACTTCAATGACGAGGCGACCTACGCCAACCTGGTCGCGCAGGTCGGCGTTGGGCGAGTGTGCTTTTCGGCCGACTACCCGTTCGGGTCGATGCGCGCCGCCCGCACGTTCCTCGACGGCCTGGCGTTGAGCGACGACGATCGTGCGCTCATCAGCCACCGCAACGCCGAGCGGCTGTTGGGCCTTTAGCCGGGTCCCGCCGGCTCGTCTATGTCGTCTCCGCCGGCGAGGTCGCCGCAGTCGACGACCTCCACATCCGGCCTGCTGCGCAGGTACGCCCCCGCGCCCTGATCCCCCGATATCCGGGCGAGCACTTCGGGCCAGTGTCGGCGCGCCAGCACCACCGGGTGCCCCGGCCGTTCGCCGAAGTATGCGCGCGCCAGGCCGCTGCGGGACGCCGCCGCGCGGGCCAACACGCGCGCCACCACGGCGGGACCGACGTCCGGGGTGTCGATGACGTGCAGCACCGCGTAGTCCGCGTGCATGCGGTCGGCCTCGGCCAGGCCGGTTCGCACCGACACGCTCAGCCCCTCGCGCCAGTCCGGCGCCACGATCGCGGTGATCCCGGGCGGGGCCGAAACCTCGGCGGCGCCCAGGACAAGGACGACGTCGGCGCAGCCGCCCTCGCGCAACGCCCCGACCGCGGCTTCCAACCAGCCGTCTACCAGCACTTTCGGCTTGCCGTAGCGCCGTCCCGCTCCCGCGGCGAGTACGACCCCGACGTTGTGTGGCGCCGAACCCATCGACGGCGATAACGGCACTCTCCTATGATGACATTGCGCTTCTCATGTAGCGACAACCCAATGGAGTGAGATGACTCAGGACGTGCAAGGGGCGCCCACAGCACCCGCTGCCCCCGCGCCCCGGTACACCGGCACTCGCGTCCAGCGGGTGGAGGACGGCCGGCTGCTGACCGGCCGTGGCGGCTTCGTCGATGACATTTCGCGGCCCGGCATGCTGCACGCCTGCTTCGTGCGCAGCCCGTTCGCGCGGGCCCGGATCAACGGCATCGACGCGTCGGCGGCGCTGGCGCTGCCCGGGGTGCGCGCGGTGTTCACCGCCGCCGACCTCAACCCCGATGTGCGGGAGGCGTGGCACGCCGTAGCGGGCAAGGACGTCCCGGACACCCCACGCCCGCCGCTGGCCGAGGGCGAAGCGAAGTTCGTCGGCGACCCGGTTGCCCTGATCGTCGCCGAGAGCCGCTACATCGCCGAGGATGCGCTCGAACTGGTCGACGTCGACTACGAACCGCTGCCCGCGATCACCGATTTCACGCGGGCGCAATCCTCCGATGTGTTGGTGCACGACACCTATGCGAACAACGTCGCGGGCGGGATGGGCGGCGCGCCGCCGGACGAAGAGGCCTTCGCCTCGGCGGCATGCGTCGTGAAAGAGAATATCTACCAACAGATTTACGCGCCGGTGCCGATCGAGACCCGCGGGTTGGTCGTCGAGTGGGCGGCGGCTTCCGGGGAACTCACCCTGTGGGCGTCCACGCAGACTCCGCACGAATTGCGGGCCTTCTGCGCGCGCCTGTTAGGCATTGCCGCACAACGGGTTCGGGTCATCATGCGCGACACCGGCGGCGGCTTCGGCCAGAAGGTGGTCCCGATGCGCGAAGACATGTGCATCATGCTGGCCGCCCGCAAGGTGCCTGCGGCGCTGAAGTGGATCGAGGACCGGCGCGAGAACCTGATGTCGGCCGGCCAGGCCCGCCACGTCGACGGCACAGGCCGGATGGCGTTCGACGAAGACGGCAACATCGCGGCGGCGGACATCGACTTCGTCCAGGACATCGGCGCCTATCCGACGCCCTACCCGGTGTTGACCACGGCGGCGATCGGCATGTTCTTCCCGGGGCCCTATCGCGTGCCCAAGGCCAGCTTCAACTACAAGACGGTCTTCACCAACACCAGCGGTCTGGCCGCCTACCGCGGCCCATGGCAGTACGAAACGCTGACGCGCGAGATCCTGCTCGACATCGCCGCCCGCAAGATGAACCTCGACCCGGTTGAGTTGCGGCGCCGCAACCTATTGCGCCGCGACGAGATGCCGTACTTCAACCCCAACGGGATGCCCTACGACCACGTCGCCCCGATCGAGACTTTCGAGCAGGCGGTGAAAATTCTTGACCACGAAGGGTTTCGCAAGGAGCAGGCCGAAGCGCTGGCGCAGGGCCGCTACCTGGGCCTGGGGTTCTCGGCATACATCGAGCCGACCGCCGCAGCAACGGGCCACCTGGCCACCGAGGGTTGCACCGTCCGGATGGAGCCGACGGGCAAGATCAACGTCTACGTGAACGGCGGCTCGAGCGGAAACAGCGTGGAAACCACCGTCATTCAGCTGACCGCCGACGCGCTGGGCGCCGACATCGACGACGTGGCCACCATCCAGGGCGACACCGCGATCACGCCGTACGGGGCCGGAACGCAGGGCAGCCGCAGCGGCCCGATGACCGCCGGGGCCGTCGAGGATGCGGGAAAGGTCCTGCGCGAAAAGATCGTGGCGCTGGCGGCGCACCACCTGAAGGTGACCGAATCCGAAGTGACACTGGCGCATTCGATCGCGGCCGTGCGCGGCGACCCGTCGAAGCACGTGACCTTCGGCGAGCTGGCCTACCGCGCACACTACTCGCCGCAGATGCTGCCGCCCGGAATGTCACCCGAGCTGGAGGCCACCGCCCGCTACATCGCGAAGGCACCCATCCTGTGGTCCAACGCGACCCACGCCTGCACCTGCGAGGTGGACGTGGCCACTGGCAAGGTGACGCTGCTGCGCTACATCGTCAGCGAGGACGTCGGCCCCATGATCAACCCGGCCATCGTGGAGGGCCAGATCGCCGGCGGAACGGTCCAGGGCATCGGCGGCGCGCTGATGGAGGACCTTGCCTACGACGACGACGGCAACCCACTGGCCACCACATTCGTCGACTATCTGCTCCCGACGACCACCGAGGTCCCGCTCATCGAATTCGGCCATGTCGAGATACCCGGCCCCGGGCCCGGCGGCTACAAGGGTGCCGGTGAGGGCGGGGCCATCGGCTCGGTGCCGGCGGTGATCAACGCCATCAACGACGCACTCGCGCCGCTGGGCGTGACGATCAACCGGCTGCCCGCGAGCCCGTCGTCGATCGCGTCGCTGCTGAGCGAGGCGGACCGGTGAAACCCGCCTCCTTCGATTACCACCGGCCCGGCACCATCGAAGACGCCGTGACCCTGCTGGCCGAACTGGGCGACCTGGGTGACGGAGCCAAAATCCTGGCGGGCGGCCAAAGCCTGGTCCCGATGCTGTCGATGCGGCTGGCCTATTTCGACCATCTCATCGACGTCTCCCGGCTGGGCGAGCTGCAGGGCATCGACCGCACGGGCCAGGAGCTGTGGATTGGCGCGGGAACCACCGATGCCAAGGTGGGGGCCGATGCCCAAGTGCGCCAAGCGGTTCCGTTGCTGACCAAGGTGACGCCGTTCGTCGGGCACTTCCAGATCCGCAACCGCGGCACCCTCGGCGGGTCGATCGCCCACGCCGACGCCGCGGGCGAATACCCTGCGGTCGCGCTGGCGCTGGACGCGGTGATGGAGGTGCTCTCGCCACGGGGGCGGCGCGAGATCGCCGCCACGGACTTCTTCGCCGGCTTGTGGGAAACCACGATGGAGCCCGATGAGGTGCTGACCGGGGTCCGATTCCCCGTGTGGAACGGCAGGTCCGGGTTCTCGGTCCACGAATTCTCGCGCCGTCATGGCGATTTCGCGATCGCGGGTGCGCTGGTCGCCGTGGAGCTCGACGATGACGACCGGGTGTCCCGCTGTGGGATCGGGTTGCTGGGCCTGGGTTCCACACCCCGGCGCGCGACGGCGGCCGAGGCCGCGGTCATCGGTAAGCCGGTTAGCGAACTGGTGCCCGAGGAGATCGGCCGGGCCGCGATGAGCGGCCTCGACGACGTTCGGAGCGACCTGCAGGGGTCGGCCTCGTACCGCACCCGGGTGGGCGCCACCATGGCCGCGCGTGCCTGGAACGAGGCCATAAATGAGGCCAGAGCCGAAGCAGTCGCGGGGGCAAGCAATGCATGAACAACCGGTCCAATTGTCGGTCAACGAGACTCCGATCGCGGCCACCGTCGAACCACGCATGACCCTGGCGGACTTCCTGCGGGACAAGTGCGGACTCACCGGCACCCATCTCGGCTGCGAACACGGGTCGTGCGGCGCCTGCACGGTGCTGCTGGACGGCGATGCCGTGCGATCGTGCCTGATGTTCGCGGTCCAGGCGGACGGCATGGAGGTGACGACGGTCGAGGGCATCGCGTCTCCGGACGGCACCCTGTCGGCCGTACAGTCGGCGCTGCGGGAGTGCCACGGATTGCAATGCGGCTTCTGCACGCCGGGTTTCGTGACGTCGCTGACCGCGCTGCTGCGCGACAACCCGAACCCCACCGACGACGAGATACGCGAAGGCCTGTCCGGGAACTTCTGCCGCTGCACCGGTTACCAGGGCATCGTCGCCGCCGCCCATCGAGCGGCCGAGCTTCGGTCGGTCACGCAGCGGTAACCCTGCGCCATCGGCTCCGCATCTGCCGTCCTCCGTAGGCGCGTCACTGCAGTCACTTTCGGCACTTGCTGCGTAACCTGTGTCCTGAAATCTCAGATTCTCGGGAGTCGCGCGTGCGGTTATCGCAAAAGGCACGATGGGGCCTGGCGGGTGGGTCGCTGCTGCTTTCGCCCGTGCTGGTGAGTGCCATGCCTGTTTCCGGCTGCAGTTCCAGCATCGAGGGCAAGCCGGTCGCCTCGCCGTGGGCGGGACCGGTCGAACCCACCTTCCCCACACCCCGGCCGACCACCCCGAACACCGTCCCGCCAGCGCCCAGCACGACGTCGGCCGCGCCGACCAGCCCTTCAGGACCGGCGACGTCCACCGCGCCGGCCGGCGCCATCCCGCTCCCGCCCGACCAGAACGGCTACGTCTTCATCGAAACCAAGTCCGGCCAGACGCGCTGCCAGATCAACAAGGACAGCGTCGGCTGCGAGGCGCCTTTCACCAACTCGCCCCTGCAAGACGGCGAGCACGCCAACGGCGTCAGCATCAGCGCCGGCGGCAACGTGCAGTGGGTTCTGGGCAACCTGGGGGCCATCCCGACCGTCACGATCGACTACAAGACCTACGAGGCACAGGGCTGGACGATAAGCGCCGCCCCCGACGGCACCCGCTTCACCAACGACCACACCGGCCACGGCATGTTCGTCAGCATCGAGAAGGTAAACACGTTCTGAGCGCCCGCTGGCGGAGCTCAGCTGGTCACCGCGTCATCGACCGCAGACCTGGGTGACGCGAACGCGGCGCACACCCCGTCACCGGTGTGCTTGAACAACCAGCCACCGTGTGACTCGACCGCCTTGCGCAACACCTCGTCGTGTGCGGCCAGCGCCGCCCGCATCCCCTTCGCGTCGGCCTCCCACCGACGGGTCGAACCCTCGACATCGGTGAACAAGAACGTCACCACCCCCGAAGGGGCAGCCGCGGTCATGGCATCGCCTCGGCCCACGCGATATGCCCTTCAAAGCCAAGCGTTTTCGCCATGTCGCGGTAGCGATCCCGCAAGTCCGCGTAAGCCATGGCATCGCCGTGAGCCCGCGCCAGCAGCGCCCGCGGCCGCAACACCCAGATCTCGCGTATCACCAGACCCTCTTCGGCTGGCGCGGCCGCTAACCGCTCGATTGCGGCCTCGGCTTCGACCAGGTCAGCCGCGGTCCCGCGATCTAGCAGTGTCTCCACCAGAACGCCCGTCGCTGGAATGCCCCACGCCAGCAGCTGTCCTTCGCGGGCCAAATGGTCAATGGCGGCGCGCATGAGCGACATGGCGTCATCGCGATCTCCACGCCGAGCCCTCTCACGAGCCAAGTAGACCTCGACGACCGGTAAATCGCACAGGGAGTATTTCTGTCGTCTGAGCACCTCGCTGGCATCCACCAGGAGCGTCTGTCCACGATGATGATCCGCATCCGCTTGGCGGTGTACCAGCGCAACACCCAGCGCCATCCAGGTGAAGGCCAACGCGAGATCATCACCGGATCGTTCGGCATTTGCACTCGCTGCAAAACTTGGCCTTCTCGCTCAGTTTCGTGCCGCACGATCCGCACAACAGTCCCGCCGCTGTCATCTCACGCGGCCAGCCCACTGTCGTTCACATCAACATCGTGTCATCGCTGGCCAGCCAGCATGCGCCATATCGCGCGTGCGATATCTACGGCCACGCGTCCGATGACGCGGCCCGCGCCGCTCTCGATGGTCTGACCGGGCACTCGGCCTATGACAGTCTTGCTCCGTGCTCGATAGATTACTGCGGTGACAACCCAGATTCTGCTCATCATCGCCGTGGTCGCCTCGGTCGCGTTAACCCTCTGGCTCGTCCAGCGGGGCGGTCGCAATCGCTGAAGGTGCTGTACCGGTTGCTGTACTGGTCCCAAAATGGCCCTCCGCCCCGGCGTTCACACCGCCGATCGACCGGTAACGCGGATCACTCGGCGACGAGTTGATCGGTGTTGGCGAACACCAGGTTGCCGGTGTCCAGCACCACCGCCCACCGTCGGGGCGGGTCGATGTGGTGGCCACCGATCTCCACGGGTTGGGCCGCCATCTCACCGAAATCCTCAACGACGACACCTCGGCTCTCAGCATCGGTGCCCGGATACACCCGCACGCGCATGTTCACCGCCAATTGCCCGCCGGTCCCGCTGCTGCGGTTTTTGCGACGTTCAAACACCGTGTGCTCCCTACCGTGTCCTGGAACCGACCCGTTTAGATCGGGCCTGCGCCGTCTGGTGTTGGCCTCAGTCGTCGGCGGCTCCCAATGCATCATCGCGGACCGGGCGGTCGGCGAGTTCTTCGTGCCTGCCGAACAGATACGGATACGCGATTCCGGCGATCGCAGCGCCGATCAGCGGTGCCAGCCAAAACACCCATAGCTGCGCAGGTGCCCCGTTGCCGTTGAAGAACGCGACCCCTGTCGACCGCGCCGGGTTGACCGAGGTGTTGGAGATCGGGATCGAGATCAGGTGGATCAGTGTCAGGGTTAGGCCGATGGCCACACCGGCGAATCCCTTGGGCGCTCGGTCATCGGTGGACCCAAGGATGACGAGCAAGAACACACCTGTTAGGACGATCTCGGCGACGATCACCGCCCATAACGAATAGCCGCCAGGGGAGTGCTCACCGAATCCGTTGGCCGCCATGTTGCCCGTCGCGGTAAAGCCTTCCTTGCCCCTTGCGATGAGATAGACCACCAGCCCAGCGAGTAAGCCGCCGATCACCTGAACAATCCAATAACCCGGCAGAGCTTGCCACTCGACTCGCCTCGCCAGCGCCGCGCCCAGCGTGACCGCAGGATTGAAATGCCCGCCGGAGATGGTGCCGAATGCGTAGACACCCGTGAGCACGGTCAGACCGAAGGCGGTGGCCACCCCGAAAAAACCGATCCCCACCGAAACACCGCCAGAGAGGAACTTCGCGGAAAACACCGCGCTGCCGCAGCCGCCAAAGACCAATAAGAATGTGCCGATCGTCTCCGCTGCCAGTCGATGAAACATGCTCGGAGCAGTCATGCGCTACCGCCTTCGCCGTTGAATGGGTGTATCTAGCTTGAGCGTTGCGCACAAGCGTGGCCAACACGGCCCGACGGTCGTTTCTCAATCGTGTTCGGACGGTAACCGAAGATTGCCCCCATCGGCTACCTCAGCTAGCAGGTGCTGCTTCCCGGAAGTCTCAGACATCGGTGTCCAAGATGGCGCATCCGTGGAACAGGCGAATGCGCAGCATCGGTCAGAAAACAGTGACCCGCAGGGCAGACTACGAGGATCGCGTTTTGAACAGCTGGCTTCGGAGCGGTTCCTGGCCGCAAGCTGATCAGATATCAGTGCTGTTAGGGCCCCCGGGGACGGGCCGATAGTCGGGTTACGACTCAGACTGTCGTTATGTCGTGGCCGTTCATCTGGTCACACTCGTCGGCCGCAGCGATGAGGACCGCGGCCAGTTCGCTGGCCTGCTTCGATGGTCGGCGGGTTGTCAGGGGTCGACGTTGCGGACCTAGATTTCACGGTCGACCCGGCACGGTCGAGGGAGGCGCGGACTTAAAAACTGTCGCCTCGCCTGGCATCCCCCGATCTGGGGACATTGAAATTCATCCGATCTGCTGTCCGATCGGCAGATAGACGCACCCTCATTGCCGGGGCACCGTGGGTACACCGTGTATCGCCGACCGAAGGAGGTCGCGCATGATGGAGATCGACTGGGAGCAGCAAGCATACAAGCGTTTGCACCACTTGGAAGGCGAGACCGCCGACCTGAAGCGCGAAAATGCCCGTTTGCGAGAGTATTTGAAAGAGCTTGAGCTGGAGGTCATCCGTCTTACGTTGTGCCGCACCCATTTTCGACGAGCCACGGAGACTCTAGCGGGCCGTTAAAGGCCGCGGCCTCCTTGCGCAGACAGTTCCCAGATTGAGCAGGGGTAGCACCGCCTTCAACTCAGTAACGACGACACCACACATAAAAGGTGTTTGGGGACCGTCGGCCTTCACGGTGATTCCGACACAGATTTTTGAGACTCTCGTGTGTCGTCTATTGCGAGACGCGGTCCCGGTTCCCGACTCCCGGCAGTACATCAAGCTCTCGTGACCGACCGTGGGCAATGAGTTTGAGTTGCGGCCCAGAATCTCGGCATTACGTTCCCCGATGACGCTCATGGCTTACTCCCCCCAAGGGAATTTTCCACACCGAGATTCGAGGATCGACGTCCACAGTGGCCGGGTCAACCGAAAGCGCATGTAGCAGTGAGAGCTTGACGATGCGGGTGGAGCCCACGATGAAGATGAAAGCCAACGGAACCTCAGCGAACAACGCCAGCGCCACGCTCCACCAGAGATCGGTTCCGGTCGCGGTCATCACATCAAACCAGGCATCGCAGATGAACAGCACCCCGGTGGCAAAGGAAAATACCGTGACCAGATGGCGCCCCCAGACCCCCAGCACCGCAGTGGTGAGCAAGAACATCACCTCCAAGACATCAAATCCCACCCATAATTCGCGCCAGTGCCCGGTGTCGTAGTGGCGCGGCAAAGAATGGGCAAGATAGATGATCCAGGGAACAAGCCCGATGGCGGCGGCCCAGGATAACCAGGACCGCGCCCGGCGCAGATCATTGAGGATGCCCGTGGGGTTAACCATCAAAAATCTCCGGACAGGCAACACCGCCGGTTGGGAGGAGAGCTAGACCAAACGGAACACGTGCATAGCACGTCTGTAATTCAACACCACCGAAACCGCGCGGTGGTGCATCTCGGGCTCAGCGACTCTCCACCAACGGTGTCGTGAGGGAGCACATCAAGGACCGCACCAGCCTGTAGTCCAATATGTTTGTTTTCACGGTAGCTCCGACACGAAGTTTTGACACCCTCATATGTCGTCTATTTCGAGACGACCTGGATTCCCCGCAAACCTGTACGCGGTCGGTACAATTCCGCATTTCGGTCCACGGCCGACCAACGAATATGCCCATCCATGGATTCAGGCGAAGGAAAGAGGACCTTCGACCCCCGCCCGGTGGAACGGAGGCCCTACCCCGGTCGGGCAAATACGACAACAGTCATTGTTTGCGGCACACGATTCCCCACGGCAATGAGAGGAGATCCCCGTGAACAGCTCGAACGATCGGACGCTTTGGCCATGGCTGACATGACTGCGCGCCCAGTGATCTCGACCCCGGGTCGATGGCTGACTGAGGTTACCGTTGCCGTCGATCCTGAAACCGCGTATGCGTTCGTCAGCAGGCCGCGTAACTGGCAGCGCTACTTTCGGATTACGCGCGACCTCGAGGGTGACCCTGTCGACCGCCACGCTACCTATGGGGACCAGTTCGTCGAGCGCACGCAAGGCCTCGCGTGGTTCCTGGACCCGATCGCCTGGATCGTCGTTGCCGACGAACCGCCGAGTCTTTGGCGCATCCGCGGGTGGAGACAGATCGGACGGCTGTGGCGGCGCGAGATCGCGTCCATCACCTACCGGTGCGCACCGGCCGGTGAACAGACAACAGTGATCACCCGTGAGATGACATTCGAAGTCGGGGCGCTCGTGCCGCTGTTACTGTTGCGCACTCGCACCGAGCGAGAATTCGTCACATCGCTCAACCGCCTGCGCGACGTGCTGGAAGAAGCCGGCTAACGTAGCAAGCCATCAATCCGCATGTAGTGTGGCGGGCCTGATGGATAGCGAATCCTGCTGCGTCAGTGGGAATCTAACTGATCCGCCGATGGCACGGACTCGGGCACACCGCGCCCTCATCGACGTCAGCCTGAACGGCATCCTGATGACCAGCCATTGGGTGGACCGTGAATCCGGTGGTAGTTCCGTGCCACATGAACCACACGACAGTCCCGCTGCCGTCAGCGCGCCACGAGCCTCTTTCACGACAATTATCGTGTCACTGCTGGTCAACGATGTCCGTCATCTCACCCTGCCAACTGTGAGACGACCGAGACGAAGTTTCGAGACTCTCATATGTCGTCTATTTCGCGACAGTCTTCAGTTCTGTTCGGGCCTGGTCGATTTGGTCATGGGCGTACGCCACCATGGCGGCGGTGGTCATCGTCTCGCCCTTGCGGGCGAGCGATTCGTAGGTCGCCTCGCCGAGCACGTCGCGGAGGTGGGCGAAATCAGTGTCGAGTTCGGGGAACGACACCGCCGTCAGCGGGGTAAACGCGTAACCGGCGATGGTGGCCGCCGATTCGGGGTGTCCCAGCCGGTCGAGAAAGGCGGCGAGGATCGCCAGGGGAGAACGGATCATGGCTTCATTGCCCGCGTCGTAGTAGTTGCGCATCGCCAGAATGACGTACTCGAGTGCGGCCAGGGGGTCGCCGTGTTTGGCCTCGAGTCGGGCCAAAGTGATTGCCAGAATTGACTCGTTGGCGCGGTTGCCGCTGTCTTTTGCGATCACCAGGCCCCGACGCATGGCGTCTAGTGCGCGAGCGGGGTCAGTGTCACTGAACGCATACCCGTAGGTGAAAAGCGCAAGCGAGAGCGCCCACGGGTTGCAGGTGGCTTCGGCGGCCTCGATCAGGCCCGTCGCGGCCGCCATCGCTTCGTCGATGGATCCGGCGACCGTCAATCCGATGAGCAGAGATGCCCAACAGGATCTGACCGCCGTGCCCGGCGGCCATCACCCGTGCCGCACGGTTGAGCACCGCACCTAAGTAATCTCCATCGCGCAGCTCGGCTTCCCCGGTCGCAATCCCCATCCGCACCGGCAACTCCAGCGCCCGCTGCGCGGCCACCGCCGCATCCACCGCACACCTCGGCGAGCCGAATGCGGCGCACACCCCGTCCCCGGTGTGTTTGAACAACCACCCGCCTTGCGCCTCGATCGCCCGACGTAGCACCTCGTCATGGACGGCCAGTGCTGCCCGCATCCCCTCTGCATCGTTCTCCCACCGACGAGTCGACCCCTCGACATCGGTGAACAAAAACGTCACCACCCCCGACGGGGCAGCCGCCCTCATGTCATCGCCTCGGCCCATGCTATATGGCCTTCGAAGCCAAGCGTTTTCGCCATGTCGCGGTAGCGATCCCGGTTTTCGCGATAGCGGGCCTCGTCACCCTGAGCCCGCGCCAGCAGAGCCCGCAGCCGCAGCAGCCAGATCTCGCGTACCACCAGACCCTCATCGGCTGGCGCTTCCGCTAACCGCTCGATCGCGGCCTCGGCTTCGGCCACGTCACCGTCGGCTCCGCGATTGAGCAGTGTCTGCACCAGAACACCCGTCGCTTGAGCCCCCCACGCCAGCAGCTGTCCCTCGCGGAACAGATCGTCAACGGCGGCGCGCATGAGCGATATGGCGTCATCGCGATCTCCACCCCTAGCCCTCTCACGTGCCAAGTACACGTTGACGATCGGCAATTCGCCCAGGTTGTGTCCCCGGTGCAGGAACGCGTCGCTGACTTCCGCCAGCAGTTGCTGTCCGTGGTCACGCTCCGCATCCGTGTGGCGGTGCACCAGCGCAACGCCCAGTGCCATCTTGGTGAAGGCTAACGCGAGATCGTCACCGGATCGTTCGACAATCCGTAGGGCATCTTCGGTATCGCGCACCGCCCGATCGTCGGCCGTCAGGACTCCAAGCGGTATCCCCGGGTTGTAAATGTAGGCGACGACCAAGGCGTATGACATAGGGTCGGCGCTGCGGGCCATGGCGAGGCCGTGCAGCAGGTCGTCTGGCCATCCGGGACGACCCAGGTAAATACGGGCAAGAGCCCGCGTCGTAAAGGCGAGCGCTAGCGGAGACCCGATAATGAAGTTGCCTTTAGATGCGTCGCCGTCAGCTAGGTCGATCGCTGTCTGTGACGACCGCAGCACGTCAGACCACTTGCTGTTCTCCATCATGGCGAAGAGCAGCGGCATGGACAGCCCCACCGTCAAGGTTGGGTCGCCGACCGACTCGGCGAGGGCCCAGGCTTCCGACGCCAGCTGCGACGCCTCGCGCATCCGGGCCTGATGCGCGTGATCCATCACCAGCCCCGCCATTGCGATGGCCAGTGACGCCTTGTCCCCGGCAGCGGCGCACAAGTCCCGCAATTCATCGAAGCGTTCGCCTGCCGCATGTGCATGGACTCGCCAGGCGATCGCGCACAACATGGTGCGCGGGGCAATCCGCAGAGCTGCCCGGTGTGGGTCCTCGGCGGGCAATGCGTCGGCGATCGCTTGGGCGCGCTCCCAACTCAGTCGCGCCGCAGTTATGTCACGGTTGGTCGCCCACGTTGCGGCGCGCATGTGCCAGCCGTAGGCGGCGTGCAGATCACCGGCGGCCTGGAGATGCTCGGCGATCAGCGCAGCGTTCTCGTCGGCCGCTGCCGGGTCACGTGATTCGATTGCGGCCGCGACGCGCCGGTGCAGCTCGGCGCGATCCGATTTGAGTTGTGATTCGTAGGCCACTGTGCGAATCAGCGGGTGGTGGAACACAAACTCGGGTTGTCCGGTGAACCTGATCTGATCGATGAGCTCGCTTGCCACCAGGTCCTCAAACACAGGATCGATCCCCAGCGTTTCCAGCAAGTTGAGGCTGAACTTTGAGCCGATGACCGCCGCCGCGCTCAGCATGCGCTTGGCTTTCGGGTCGAGGCGGTCAATGCGCGCCGCGATGGTCGCCTGCAAGGTGACCGGCACGCTCACCTCACCAACCTCTGCCGCCAACCGGTATGCGCCCGGCTCGCCGCGCAGCACGCCACGCTCGGCCAGTTCGCGCACGATCTCCTCGGCGAAGAACGGATTACCGGCGGCCCTCTCGACAATCTTCTGGCCCAGCACATCAGCCGAGCGGTCGGGGCCGAGCAGCTGCACGACCAGTGCTGCGGTTTCTGAATCACTCAGCGGCGCAAGGGCGATGGTTTGAGCACCGTGCACCCGAGCCAACGCACCCTCGTACTCCGGTCGGTAGGTGACCAGCACCAGCGAGGGCGTCTGCGGGATCACCGTGATGAACGCGGCCAGCATCGACTCGCTGACCTCGTCGATCCAGTGCGCATCCTCGATAACAAAGACCGCCGGTTCGGTGCGGGCCAGCGACGCGGCATTGACCAGCGCAGTCAACCGCCGCCGCCGCGCGTCCGGATCGATCTTGGGCAGCGCCACCTCGGGATCGGCAATGCCCAGCAGGTCATCGAAGAGCAACAAGTCCTCCGGTTCGGCGTCGGGCACGCGGGCCCGCACCTGCGTGCGGGCAGCCGAGGCATCCAGATCAGCCACCCTGGTGGCTGCGCGCAGCAGTCGCGCCACGACATAAAACGGGATATCGCTGGTGTGCGATTCGCAGAAGGTGGTGAACACGTCGACACGCCGAGCGGCTGCCATCGCGGCAACCTCGCGCGCCAGACGGCTCTTGCCAATGCCCGGCGGACCCACCACCGTGACAACCGCGCCGGAGCCGTCGATGGCACGCTCCAACATGCCCTCGACGGCGGACATTTCCCATCGCCGACCGACCAGATTCGACTCAGCACGGCCAAGAGCGCGATGCCCTTCGCCCATCCCCAACAGCCGGCGGGCGGGCACCGGCTCGTCGGCACCCCTGATCTGAACCAGCTCAGATTCGCCCAGAGTCGCCGCGCCATCAACGAGTCGCGCTGTCGAGGCGCTGAGCATCACCCCACCCGGCGGTGCTACCGATTCCATCCGTTGCGCCATACCCACTTGCTCGCCGATCGTGGTGTAGCCCAACGACGTTGAGCCGACTTCGCCAGCGATGACCTGCCCGGAATTGAGCCCTACACGTAACCGCAGGTCGATCCCGTCGCGGTCTTTGACCTCAGCGGCCAGTCGGACAACCTCATCTTGAATGCCCAGCGCCGCACGACAGGCGCGGACTGCGTGGTCCTCCAACGCCACCGGTGCGCCGAACACCGCCATGATCCCGTCACCGGTGAACTTGTCCACCGTGCCCCCATACCGCTGCACAACGGCGGCGCAGCGGTCGGCGAGGTCGGCCATGATCTCGCGCAGCCGCTCTGCACCGACCGTCGAGGCGATGTCCATCGAGTGGACCACGTCGGCGAACAGGACGGTGACCTGCTTGTATTCTGCGCGGGTATCGCCGTCTTGGACTGGGGAGCCACAGCCGTGACAAAACCGGGCGTTCTCTAGAGGCTCGGTGCCACACGTCCGGCACGCTGCTATGGCCGTCACCCGACCTCCGCCAATCCCAGCCCCCGGTTCTCACAGGATAGGCGATTGGACACCCCACAAGGCCTGTTGGCTTCACAGTTGGTGATGCCGATACGAAGTTTTGAGACTCTCATATCCCGTCTATTTCGAGACATCGTCCAGGTCGCGGACGAAGGGGGTATCCAGAGGGATGTAAGGCTGTGATGGTCACAGCGGCAGCCAGGGATGTCCAAAAGTCCCACTAACGCGGTGCTAATCAATACGATTCGCGCGTGTTCATCCGCCTGGGCCCGGCGAAAAGACCGACTGCGTCCGGGCTGCGGGGCGCACCAGGCTGACCGCTGCGACTGACGACGCGGACCTTGGCCAAGATCACGGTTTGGGCGTCGGCCCGAGCTTGTAGCCAATGGCGCGCAGCAGGTCGTGCCGCTCGGCCACGTCACGATCGGTCTCCACTCCGAGGGGGGTCTGTCCGTCGACAACAGCCACGATGCCGCGACCAAACGGAGTCACCGCGACGACGACATCGACCGGATTCGCCGTAGCGCAATGGATCGTGCAGACCTCGGGCACCGCCTTCACCGGGTTCAGGACGTTGACCGGAAACCCCTCGCGCAAGAAAATCACGAAACAGTGTCCGGCTGCGATGGCCAGCGCATTACGGGTCGCGAGTTCGACCAACTCAGCGTCGTTGCCCGTGCGGCGAACCAACCGTGGTCCGGACGCCTCGCAAAAGGCCAGTCCGAACCGTAGCGATGCGCTCACCCCAACCAACGCCTCGTGCAGGTCTTCGACCGTTTTGATGAAGTGCGCCTGTCCGATCACAACGTTGACCTCGTCCGGCTTGTCAACGGACACCACATCCCAGGACAACGACGTCGTAGTCACGCGCCCATCCTGCCACCGGCACCTGACAGCCACGTCGCATCCCCAGAATGTGATCGGGCTGGTTATCCAGCACCGTAGATGCCGCAGAGCTGCAGACGACCTCCTCGCCGTTGACCGTACAGCGGTCGACTAGCGCGGCGATCACAGCGATCGCGCCGGGCGATCGGCACGGAGCAATATGCTGCGGCAGCACATCCGGGGCTGATAACCGACGTCACCCGACCCTCCGCCCATCCCGCCCCCGGTTCTCACAGGATAAGCGATTGGATACTCCACGAGGGGCCTTCGGCGTTCACGGTGATTTCGACACAGAGTTTCGAGACTCTCGTATGTCGTCTGTTTCAAGACAACAGCTTTAGCGGTCAAGAGCAAGCCGGGCAACGCGCGTCGGGCCAGACTTCCGAAGACTAGACAGGCGTCCTACTGCGACCGAGTCATCACTGTGTTGCTCGGCAGGGAAACGTCAAGCACTTTGCGCGCGGTCTCGGCCCCAGCGATGGGAAGGCCGTCAGGATCGAGCAGACCGAGTTGAACGAGCACGCTGGCTTGGTCCCAGTAGATGTGCTCATGCACGAGTTTGTCTTCCTGAAATTGCACAATGGCCACTGTCGGAATCTCCACTGCGCGTCCGGTGGGCTCAATGCCGGGCAGCATCCAGTCCATCCGAGTGGTGTGCGTGAAACGGACGATGAACTCGTCGACAAGGGAACTCTCCCCGACCGTGCGGCTGACGGGGAGGAGTTCGAAGTCGGGAGGGTTCACCCCGATGAAATGGTGCGCGTAAAAATGTCGCAAGCTCTCGAAGCCGATGCCGCCGGTCATGGTGGGGATGTGGTTGACATAAGGTTCCGCCACCATGGTGGACATGGTGGCGTCCACGTCCCGCGTTTCAAACTCGTACCGACAGTGAGCCTCCCACAACGCGGCAAGATCGTAAGCGGCCATCGCCAGCACCTTTCTCGGGGAGTTTCCAGCCTACGGTTAACCAGCACACTGTTAGGGCTGAACGGACCGGGCACCTCGCGATGCGGGCTTGAACCGCGAAACACTGACCGGGTAGGCCGTTCGACACTCCACCAGGGTGTTGGCTGCACAGTGGGCGACGTCGATACGAAGTTTGAGACTCTCGTATGTCGTCTATTCCGAGACCTCGTTTAGTTCTGTCACACGTCATCTGCAACTCATCGCGAACGACGCTGGATTTTTTTGGACGCCCAGAACCCGTTACCGGCGATCGGGTCAAACACATTCAAACGCCATAAGGCCCCGGCAAACCGCCGCGGACGTGAGTAATCATGGGTGAAGTAGTCGATTACTCGTGCCGGCAGCGCGGTGCGGACACATAATTGTCACCTCTGCGAGGAAAGGTGGTCTGATGCCCGCACCCCAGCCCCCGCCGGTGGAAACTTGCGACGTTTGCATCGTTGGAGCCGGCATCGCCGGGCTAAATGCCCTGTTCGCCGCCAGCCGATACCTGTCGCGGGACCAAAAGGTGATCCTGATCGATCGTCGGGGGCGCGTCGGCGGCATGTGGGTCGATGTGTACTCCTATGTGCGACTGCACCAACCGCACCCCATGTTCACGGCGGGCAACATCGAGTGGACGCTCGGCAAGGATCGCGGCTATTTGGCGACCAAGGGCGAGGTGCTCGACCATTTCGAGCACTGCGTCGACGTGATAAGGGAGCGCGTGCAGGTCGACGAGTACTTCGGGTGGGATTTCGAGTCGGCGGAAGAAGCGAACGGAATCGTGCGGGTCACCTGTAGGGCTGCGGACGGCCGGGTGCTCGTCGTCGAGGCCAAGCGATTAATCAAAGCCTATGGCCTGGCAGTCACGCCTAACGAACCGCTCGAGATCTCCAGCGAACGCGTCCATTCGGTCTCGCCCGACTACTGCGACGTCCGGGCGGGCGACATCAGGGAAAGCGATGCGCCGGTGTGGATCATCGGCGGCGGAAAAACCGCGATGGACACCGCACACGCACTGATCACGGCATACCCCGGTCGCGAGGTGAACCTCGTCGCCGGTCGAGGAACATTCTTCGCCAGCCGCGACAGCTTCTTCCCTAGCGGCGCCCGGCGGTGGTGGAACGGCACGCCGCTGAGCACCGTCGCCGCACAGATGAGTCACCGGTACGACGGCACGAACGAAGCAGAAATGCGAGCTTGGTTTCGCACCACTTATGGCACGTTCTTGACCCCGCAGGCCGATAACTACGTGTTCGGCGTGCTGTCTGAGGCCGAGAACGGCACGATCTCCGCCGGCCTCAACGATCTCGTCATGGACTACCTCGAGGATGTAGTCGACCGCAACGGCACGACCGAGTTGGTGTTCCGGAGCGGATCGACGAAGACGATCCAACCGGGCAGTTGGGTCGTCAACTGCACAGGATACGTCCGACTCAACGGCGATTACCCATACGAGCCTTACGTTTCGCCCAGTGGCGCAGTCGTTTCGATCAACACGCGGTCGGCCATACTGCACTTACCTGCATTCATGGGGTACTTCCTGGGCCATCTGCTGTTCTTGGACAAGCTCAGGGAGATCCCGCTCTACGAAGTCGACTGGCAGCAACTGCGGCAGACGTCACCGGTGGCATTTCCGTACGTGCTCTTCGCGCTCGTCCAGCACAACCTCAGCCTGATCTACGACAACGTCCCCAGTCGCGTTTTCAACGAAAACGGCCTCGATTTCGATAAGTGGTACCCGTTACCGCGCCGCTTGCCGGGCTTGGCACGGTTCATGCTCACGCACCGCCGCGAACGCGAGCGCCTGCGCCGTGTTCTTGACACAATCCGGGAGCGTTTCGATATCCGCTGCGGTCCACTGAGCGAGGAATACGCACCTAGCGCCAAAACGTAGCTGAGTGAGCGTTCAGCATTTTCCAACAGCGGTCGAAGTGGATCACCCACGGTTTCAGCGAGGATGCCTGAACGGTGTGCCGCATTGCTCGGCATCAACGCGCGTCCACGGACCCATCTCTTCGCACCAGTGACGAAGGCGGTAGAACATGGGAGGATGCCGTGTATCCGCAGCCATTCAGTCGGCTGGATCAAGCAGACACCGTGAGAACACGAATTGCCAGCGCCGCGGGATCTTGGATGTTGGGGGACCACATGCAGACAGCCACATCTTATGCAGACCCCGCAATCGGCGCTGTGTTTATATCTTTGGGCGTCTCCGAGCTCGAACTCGCTCGCACCGACGTCGATGCCGGAGCTCGCGCAGAGCACGTGAGGGAAAGGCTCGCCCAATACGCACGGAAGAGTGCTCCGCGGTTAATGGCTCATGAGTGGGCCCACGCGTAGCGGGCCGCACAATGACCCTCCGGCGGCTCGATATCCCGGCGAGTCAGTGGCGCCGTCCAGACATCGCTGCAGTGCGCAGTGTTCTGGCCAATGTTGGCGCTGATCCGGCACGGGCCCGAGTCTGGCGCGGATCAGTTGTCCTGAGCTTCGCAGAGGTACCGGAGAGTTATCCCTACCTGAATCCGGCGATTGCTACTTTCTTACAAAATCTGTATTCAGAGATCCCACATCTCTTGTACTTTTTGAATCCACATCAGGCGAGCGGTGCGCTTGACAGCTTCTACGCGTCAATCGGCGCCCTGTGCGAAACCGAACACGGAGTATGGGTCCTTTGGTCCGATGATGTCGCAACGGCGTTCTACCAAGCACTTGCCGCGGCTGCCGAGTTTGCGATCAATCGAGGCGATGACTGGGTCTCCGTTGTCAAGGGCTACGAGTACGACGAAAGCCAAACGAGGCATTCGGAAATACGCGAGATTCTCGTCACTCGTGGAGTTATACCGGAGTGAAACAGATCAATCCACGCTCCCCCTGCCGTACCAGCTCCGTTAGTACCACGACAGGGCTTTGAGACGCTCATAACTAGTCTATTCCGAGACAGTGACCTGTTCGGCAGACCGACGGCAATGTTGACAACCCGCGAGCTTGTCAGGGACTTATCGACATGCCCTTATCGGCACGTTGGCGTAACCGTTGACATTGGTCATGGACACCCGCCGGAGCTTGTCCGTGGCGACTTCAAACCAGGGCAGAAGGTCAAGCAAGTGGTCGAGGGCGATCTTGCTTTCCATCCGCGCCAACGCGGCGCCCAGACAGCTGTGAACCGGACGACTGTCCCCTCGCCGACTACCTGACTGGCAACCGGCCGCGCCCGCAGGCTACCGAGAGAGCCGAGATCCCAAGCCCCCGAGGCTGTCTGGGCAGTTCGACCCATATCGGGTCCCTTCCGCAGTCGGTCGGTAGTGCTTGCGCCAACTTTTCATCTCCATCAGAGCCAACGGTCTGAGCGCACCAAACGCTCGGATAGGTTCGTCAGCGTCGAGAAGGTCACGACGCTCTGAGCTGGCCCGTTGGCGGTGTCAGTACCATCGGTGCCGTGGCACGCAATGGCCCGTCGGACGATTTCCACAATCAGCAGACGCAGTATGCCAACTACGGGGGTGTCGGAGGACCACCGCCGTCGGGCGAACCCGCGCCGACCGCACCGCCGCCTGCGGAAATGCCGCCGGACCAGCCGGAGCCGCCCGAGGCGGTCGACCCTTTCGACCATGAACCCGAGCCCACTCCCTGGTATCGGAGGCCCGTTGGGATCATCGCGTGGGTTTTGGCCGTTCTGATCCTGATCGCGCTGATCGTCTACGGCTTAATGGAGCTGATTCAGGGGGGTCAGGGCACCAGCCACACCCCAAGCAGCACGACCAGCACCACCCCGACGACGACCGCGACGACACCGCCGACCACCACGACCACCCAGTCGTCGGAGGCGCCGCCCACCAGCAGCGCCGTTGAGCCGCCGGCACAGCAGCCGACCCAACAGCCGACGCGTCAGCCGACCCAGCAGCAGCCGACGCACCGGCATCATCTGCCACAACTGCCGTCGGTGATCACCATTCCCGACGGGCCCGTGGTCACGCTGCCGCCCGGCCTCTCGTGACGGCACTTTCACCCGGTCTCGGCCAGATGAAGCTTTGACGGCTGATCGGTAGCGACGTGCGTGGCGGAGGCGTGCGCCGGTCCCCCGCCGATAGCGTCAACGGTCATGGCAGGGCGCGAGCCGGGACACTACGGCGCCGGTGACACGATGGTGCGGGACAAGCACGACTCAGAGCCCGAGCCCGAGGCGCCAATTCCGGTCTGGTGCAAACCGATTGCGTTGGTCGGGTGGGGCGTGCTCATCGTGATTCTGCTCGGGCTGATCATCTGGGGCATCGGGCAACTCGTGCACGGCGCCCCGCCGCAGGAACCGGCAACGACCGTCGCGCCGACCACGACCTCAAAGGCCCCGCGGTCGAGCGCCGCGCCGGTCGCCCCGCCGACCCGTCACTCGGACGAGCAGACGACCACGGCGACCACCGCGAAGACCGACGCCCCGACAGCGTCCACGGAGAATTCAGGTGCACCGGCTACCACCAGCACCCCGTCACCTGGGGCGTTCCGGTTGCCGCAGCTGCCGTCGGTGATCACGCTGCCGTCGCTACCAGGGCTGCCGACTGAGATCACATTGCCGCCGGGCCTGTGAAGCCGCCGCGCCCATAGACTCGCTGGAATGGGGTGTGCGATATGAGCTCGCTCGGGTTATCGATTGGGGCGGCCAACTTGGTTGCGGTCCGCGCGGACAGCGCCCCGGTGATTCGCAGTTCGGTGTTGACGCTGTTCGAGCACCGGCCGACCGAAATCGGTTTGCCGGAGGAAAACCCGAATCTGACCGAGCCGGGCCTGGTGCTGCGGGGATTCGTCGAGCGCGTCGGAGACCCGGCTCCGTTGGTGGCGGCCGACGGCACGAAGTACCTCGGCGAGGTGCTGACGGTCGAAGCGATCGAAGCCATGGCGCGCACGGTCGGCTACGGGACGCCGGTCACGATCGCCGTTCCCGCCTACTGGTCGGAGGCGCAGACCACCGCGCTGCGTGAGGAGTTCTTCGCCCAGCCGGACCTGGCGCGCGGCGGTGTGCCTCCGGCCTTGGTTTCCGACGCCACGGCCGCGCTGGCGACGCTGCGCGCCAGACCGGGATTCCCGGCCAACGGCATCGTCGCTTTGTGCGACTTCGGCGCCAGCGGCACCAGCGTCACCCTGCTCAATACCGGGTCGACCGCTCAGCAGATCGGCCCGACTGTGCGGTACGCCGAATTCTCCGGCGACGCAATCGATCAGCTCGTCCTCGACTATGTGCGTGCGGGTGCCTCCGAGGCCACCAGCGCCGACCTCGCCCGCACTGCGCGAATCGGTTCGCAGGCGCGCCTGCTCGACGAATGTCGCCGCGCCAAGGAGCAGCTGTCGACTGCCGTGGCCGCCACGGTCGCGGCCGGTTCCGGTGATGACGTTCGGCTCTCCCGCACCGAACTCGAGCAACTCGTCTCCCAACCGCTGGACCGCTTCGTCGCTACCCTGGGAAATACGCTGCAGCGCAACGGGATTCAGCGATCCAATCTGGCGGCCGTGGCGGCGGTCGGCGGGGGCGCCGGCATCCCGCTGATCGGCGCGCGCCTGTCGGACCACCTACAGGTACCGATCCACACCGCGCCGCAGCCCGCGTTCAGCGCCGCCATCGGCGCCGCGGTGCTGGGCGCACAGCAGGCCGGGGCGGGCGTTGCGACGGCCGCCGGCCCCATCGTCGAGAACCCGACCGAATTCGTGGAGACCGCCCGGGTCACCGGCGGCGAACGCCCCGTGGCGTGGTCGGAGGACGCCGACGAGGCTGCTGAGCCGGTGCCCTATACGGGACCCGACATGACCGGCGAATACAGCAGGGAACCAACGGCATTGGGCGATGCGGAGCGTGACCACTACGCCGCTGCGACCGCATCGCTGCCGTGGTACAAGCGCACGGCGCTGGTCTTGAGCGTCGTCGGGGCCGGCGCGGCCGTGCTGGTGGCGGTGCTGCTGGCGCTGACCCTGGGCCCGAGCAAATCCAACCCGGTCAACACCACACCGCCGAATGGACCGGCACCACCGCAAACGTCGCAAACGGTGACCATCACCGGGCCGGGCGACAGCACTACCGTGACGGTGATCCCGCCGCCGGCGCAGCCGTCGACGGAGCCGCCGGCGACGACCACGACCAGTCAGCCGCCCACCACCACGACACAGGCGCCGACCACCACGAGCGCCCAGCCGACCACGACGACGCAGGCGACCACCACCGCCGCGCCGACGACCACGCGGGAAAGGCCTTCGCGCCCCGGGCTCCCATTCCCCCCGCGTTAGCGCGGCTCGACGTCGGACGCGTCATGGCCCCGGAGGGCTGAACCGCAGGCCAAGGGCACCGCTGAGCACCAAGTTAGGGCAGCCTATCTCGCACCGAAAGCTACCCAGGTGTCACTATGAGCAAGCCTTAGTAGGCAACAAACTAGGAATTGGGGAGACCTTCTGTGACCACGCAAACGCTCATCAGACTCATACTCGGACTGGGCATGACCGTGGTGGTGGGCGCTTTCGCTGCGCGGCGGGTCTTATGGCTGTTCAAGCTGGTCATGTCGGGCCAGCCGGTCAGCGGGCGCACCGACGATCTCGGCACCCGGATCTGGACCCAGATTGCCGAGGTGTTCGGACAACGGCGCCTGTTGAAGTGGTCGCTGCCGGGTTTGGCGCACTTCTTCACCATGTGGGGATTTTTCATCCTGTTGACGGTTTACATTGAGGCCTACGGCGTGCTGTTCCAGCCGAATTTCCACATCCCGATCATCGGCCGCTGGGACGCGCTGGGCGCCCTGCAGGACTTCTTCGCGTTGGCCGTGCTGACCGGCATCACCACATTCGCGATCATCCGGCTGCGCTCCGAGCCGAAAGAGTACGGTCGCCAGTCCCGCTTCTACGGTTCGCACACCGGTGGGGCCTGGCTGATTTTGTTCATGATCTTCAACGTCATCTGGACGTACGCCATCTTCCGCGGAGCGTCCTTGAATGCCCTCGGCGACGAATTCCCTTACGGCCGCGGTGCCTTCTTCACACACTTCATGGGCTCGCTGCTACATCCGTTGGGTCACAACGCCAACGAGATCGTCGAGACCGTCGCGCTGATGCTGCACATCGGCGTCATGCTGGCCTTCCTGCTGATCGTGCTGCACTCCAAGCACCTGCACATTTTCCTGGCGCCCATCAACGTCACGTTCAAACGGCTGCCCGACGGCATGGGCCCGCTGCTGCCGATCGAGTCGGGCGGCAAGGCGATCGACTTCGAAAACCCGCCCGACGACGCCATTTTCGGCCGCGGCAAGATCGAAGACTTCACCTGGAAGGGCATGCTCGACTTCGCCACGTGCACCGAGTGCGGTCGCTGCCAGTCGCAATGCCCGGCCTGGAATACCGGCAAGCCCCTTTCGCCCAAGCTCGTCATCATGGACCTGCGCGACCACTGGATGGCCAAGGCGCCCTACCTCTTGGGCGAGAAGAACGCCGAGCCGCTCGAGGGTCTCGACCTCGAGACGGTCGAGGAGGAGGGCCACCACGTTCCCGAGTCCGGATTCGGCCGGGTACCCGGCCACGGGCCCGAGCAGGCCGCCCGCCCGCTGGTCGGCACCGCCGAACAGGGCGGCGTCATCGACCCCGACGTGCTGTGGTCGTGCGTAACCTGCGGGGCGTGCGTCGAACAGTGCCCGGTGGATATTGAACACATCGATCACATTGTTGATATGCGCCGCTACCAGGTGATGATGGAGTCGGAGTTCCCCTCCGAGCTGTCGGTGCTGTTCAAAAACCTTGAAACCAAGAGCAATCCGTGGGGGCAGAACGCGTCGGACCGAACCAACTGGATCGACGAAGTCGACTTCGACGTCCCGGTCTACGGCCAGGACGTCGACAGCTTCGAGGGCTTCGAGTACCTGTTCTGGGTGGGCTGCGCGGGCGCCTACGACGACAAGGCGAAGAAGACCACCAAGGCCGTCGCCGAGTTGCTCGCCATCGCGGGCGTGAAGTACCTGGTGCTGGCAACGGGCGAAACCTGCAACGGTGACTCCGCGCGCCGGTCGGGCAATGAGTTCTTGTTCCAGCAACTGGCCCAGCAGGCCGTCGAGACCCTGGACGGGCTGTTCGAGGGAGTGGAGACCGTCGACCGCAAGATCGTCGTGACCTGCCCGCACTGCTTCAACACCCTGGGCAAAGAGTACCGGCAGCTGGGCTCCAACTACAGCGTGCTGCACCACACCCAGTTGCTCAACCGGCTGGTGCGCGACAAGAAGCTGGTGCCGGTCACCCCCGTTTCTCAAGACATCACCTATCACGACCCTTGTTACCTGGGCCGGCACAACAAGGTGTACGAGGCGCCGCGGGAGCTGATCGGCGCCGCGGGGGCCAATCTCACCGAGATGCCGCGGCACGCCGAGCGCAGCTTCTGCTGCGGCGCAGGCGGTGCCCGCATGTGGATGGAAGAGCACATCGGCAAGCGGATCAACCACGAACGCGTCGACGAGGCGTTGGCCACCAACGCCGCCACCATCGCCACCGGCTGCCCGTTCTGCCGGGTGATGGTCACCGACGGCGTCAACGATCGGCAGGAGGAGGCCGGTCGCAGCGGCGTCGAGGTGCTTGATGTGGCCCAGGTGCTGCTCGGGTCGCTCGAATACGACAAGGCGACACTGCCCGAAAAGGGCACGGCCGCAAAGGAGGCCGAGAAGCGGGCCGCAACAACGCCCAAGGCGTCCCGCGCTGCCCCGAGCGCGCCCGCAGCGGCGCCGCCGGCTCCCGCCGAGGCGCCGGCGCCCACCCCGGTTGCCAAGGCGGAGACGGCCGCCCCGGCCGCCGCGCCCACAGTGACTTCTAAGGGGCTGGGTATCGCCGGCGGCGCCAAGCGTCCCGGCGCCAAGAAGGCGGCCCCCGATACAACAACAGCCAAGGCAGCAGCTCCCGCGGCCGAGGCGCCCGCTGAGCCGGCCGCCGAGGCCAAGGCCCCCGCGGCTCCCGCCGCGCCCGCCAAGGGGCTGGGTATCGCCGCCGGCGCCAAGCGACCCGGCGCCAAGAAGGCGACCCCCGATACAACAACAGCCAAGGCAGCACCTCCCGCGGCCGAGGCGCCAGCCGAACCGGCCTCCGAAGCCAAGACCGAAACCAAGACACCCGCGGCTCCCGCGGCACCCGTTAAAGGCCTGGGCATCGCCGCCGGCGCCAAGCGACCCGGCGCCAAGAAGTCCGCAGCCCCTGCGGCTTCGGAAAAGGCGGAGGCAACCGAGGCTCCGGCCGGACAGCAACCCGAGGCCAAATCGGAGCCGGAGCACAAGCCGGAGCCGTCAACAGAGTCCGACGGTGCCGCGGCACCCCCGGCAGCACCCGTTAAAGGCTTGGGGATCGCACGCGGCGCGCGTCCGCCGGGCAAGCGCTGATCACGATTTGGCCCTGGTCAGCAAATTTCATTGGACAACGATGGCACCATAGGTGACGTGACTACTCACCAGCTGCCCGCGCACACCGTCGGCCATCACCGGCAGCGGGCCTTCGCGCAGTCGTCCAAGCTGCAGGACGTCCTGTACGAGATCCGCGGCCCGGTGCACCAGCACGCCGCGCGGCTGGAGGCCGAGGGACACCGCATCCTCAAGCTCAACATCGGCAACCCGGCGCCGTTCGGCTTCGAGGCGCCCGACGTGATCATGCGTGACATGATCCAGGCCCTGCCGTACGCCCAGGGGTACTCCGACTCGCAGGGCATCCTGCCCGCCCGGCGCGCGGTGGTCACCCGCTACGAGCTGGTCGAGGGCTTCCCCCGGTTCGATGTCGACGACGTGTACCTGGGCAACGGGGTGTCCGAGCTGATCACGATGACGCTGCAGGCCCTGCTCGACAACGGCGATCAGGTGTTGATCCCGTCGCCGGACTACCCGCTGTGGACCGCCTCGACCTCGCTGGCGGGCGGCACACCCGTGCATTACCTGTGCGACGAGACGCAGAACTGGCAGCCGGACATCGCCGACCTGGAGTCGAAGATCACCGAGCGCACCAAGGCGCTGGTCGTGATCAACCCCAACAACCCCACCGGCGCGGTCTACAGCCGCGAAATCCTCACCCAGATGGTCGATCTGGCGCGCAAGCATCAGCTGCTGCTGCTCGCCGACGAGATTTACGACAAGATCCTTTACGACGACGCCAAGCACATCAACGTGGCCTCACTGGCGCCCGACATGCTGTGCCTGACCTTCAACGGCCTGTCAAAGGCTTACCGTGTGGCCGGCTACCGGGCGGGCTGGCTGGCGATCACCGGGCCCAAGGAGCACGCCGGTAGCTTCATCGAGGGAATCAGCCTGCTGGCGAATATGCGGCTGTGTCCGAACGTCCCCGCGCAGCACGCCATCCAGGTCGCCCTCGGCGGCCACCAGAGCATCGAAGACCTGGTTCTGCCCGGCGGGCGGCTGCTCGAGCAGCGCGACGTCGCCTGGACCAAGCTCAACGAGATCCCCGGGGTGTCCTGCGTCAAACCCGAGGGCGCGTTGTATACGTTTCCCCGGCTGGACCCCGAGGTCTACGACATCGTCGACGACGAACAGCTCGTCCTCGACCTCCTGTTGTCCGAGAAAATCCTGGTGACCCAGGGCACCGGATTCAACTGGCCCGAGCCTGATCACCTGCGCATCGTGACCCTGCCGTGGTCCCGCGACCTTGCCGCCGCGATCGAGCGGCTGGGCAACTTCTTGACCAGCTACCGGCAGTAAGCAGGTTCGCAGGGGCGCCCTCTACGGTGGAGCGGGTGACCCATTCCCACTCGCACAGCTTGCGCGGCCAGTCCGAGGGCCCGTCTCCGCTGGATCCGCTGCCCGCCAAGATCGTCGTCGGGCTGCTGGTCGCGATGGGGGTGGCCGTGATAGCCGGTGCGGTACTGCTGTGGCCGAGCCGCCAGCACGTCGACATCCCGATGCCGTTCCAGAACGCGTCGGGCGGCTCCGCGAGCATTCAGAAGGGGCACGTGGTGTCCAGCGGGCTCAGCGACTGCGGCAGCCCGTCGGCCAGTCAGGTGCTCACCACCGCGCCGGCGCCGGCGCAGCCCGGCGCCGGGCGGTGCGTACAGACGCTCGTCGCGATCGATTCCGGGCCGAACTCGGGCGCCAAGACGCTATTGGAGTCCTCCCCGGGTCCGGGCCAGCCCCACTTCGCGGCGGGTGATCGCGTCCGGGTCGTCCGGCAGGTCGACGACCAGGGCGCGACCAGCTATGCGTTCTACGACTTTGAACGCGGCTGGCCGCTGGTCGGGCTCGCGGTCGCGTTCGCGGTGGTGATCGTCGCGGTGGCCCGCTGGCGCGGGCTGCTCGCGCTGGTCGGCATCGTGGTCGCGTTCTTGGTGCTGGTGGTGTTTCTGCTGCCGGCGCTGCGCGACGGCGCGCCGGCACTCCCGGTGGCGCTGGTGGCATCGGCGGTCATTCTCTACGCGGTGATCTACCTCGCCCACGGGGTCAATCTGCGGACCAGCGCCGCCCTGCTGGGCACCTTGTCGTCGTTGTTGCTGGCCGCCGGGTTATCTTGGGCCGCAGTCGATCTGGCTCATCTCACCGGCCTGTCGGACGATCAGAATTCGCAGGTGTCCGCGTATCTTGGCAACGTGTCGATCAGCGGACTGCTGCTCGCCGGGTTCATCATCGGGTCGCTGGGTGTGCTCAACGATGTGACCGTGACACAGGCGTCGACGGTGTTCGAGCTCGCCCATCTCGGCGGTGACACCACGCGACGGGCCATCTTCCTTGGCGCGATCCGGGTGGGCCGCGACCACATCGCCAGCACGGTGTACACGCTGGTGCTGGCCTACGCCGGGACTTCGCTGCCGTTGCTGCTGTTGTTCAGCGTCGCCAACCGCTCACTGGGTGACGTGCTGATCAGCGAGAGTGTGGCCATCGAGCTCGCCCGCTCCGCGGTCGGCGGCATCGCGCTGGCCCTGTCGGTGCCGTTGACGACGGCGATCGCCGCGGTGCTGGCGAAACCCGCCGAAATCAGCGCCGCTCCAACAGCCCCAGCAGATAGCCGCCGTATCCGGACTTGACCAGCGTGTGCGCACGTTCGGCCAACTCCTCGTCGGTGATCCAGCCCTGTAGCCACGCAATTTCCTCGGGAACGCTGACCTTCAGCCCCTGCCGACGTTCCAGCGTGCGCACGTAGTCGCTGGCGTCCAGCAGCGAGTCGAAAGTGCCCGTGTCCAGCCACGCCGTCCCGCGGGCCATGACCTCGACCGACAGCAGGCCCCGGTTGAGATAGATCTGGTTGACCTCGGTGATCTCGTACTCACCGCGCGCCGATTTCTTCAAGCCCTTGGCGATCTCGATCACGTCGTTGTCGTAGAAATACAACCCCGGTACCGCATACTGGGACTTCGGCGTGGCCGGCTTCTCCTCCAGCGACAGCGCCAGGCCGTCGGCCCCGAATTCGACGACACCGTAGGCCGACGGGTTGGCCACCCAATAAGCGAAAATTGCGCCACCGCTTATGCTTTGGAAACGGCGCAGGCTGGTGCCCAGTCCCGGGCCGTAGAAGATGTTGTCCCCCAACACCAACGCCGCCGCATCATTCCCAAGATGGTTGGCGCCGAGCACGAAAGCCTGCGCCAGACCCTCGGGTTGCTGTTGCTGCACGTAGGTGAGGTTGATGCCGAATTGCGAGCCGTCACCCAGGAGCCGCTGAAAGCCGGCCGCGTCGTGGGGGGTGGTGATCACCAGGATGTCGCGGATGCCGGCCATCATCAGCGTGGACAGCGGGTAGTAGACCATCGGTTTGTCGTACACCGGCAGCAGCTGCTTGCTGATGCCGATGGTGATCGGATGCAGGCGGGTGCCCGACCCGCCGGCCAAGATGATCCCACGCACAAGTGCCTTCCTTGTTCGGCCGCTAATTTACGAGGTCGGCCTCGGTGAGTTCCGTCGCCGCCAGCGCCGCGGCCAAGCTCTCGTGCCGGAACACCGAGGTGACATGGTCGCGGACCACCCGGAATGTAGACGCGGCGTCCGTTACGGCCCCGTCCGGTGTGCTGACCTTCTGTCCGACGACCACGACGCCGTCGTGCACATACATCCGGATTGGTTCCGCTGTGCCCTCGTGCGAGGCGGCCCACGTGCGTAACGCCTCGTGGCCCTGTCCAGCCCCGTGAGCGTCGCCGATCTCGATGTCGTCGCTGGACAAGGCAACCAAGGTCTCCAGGTCGGCAGCGTTGAGAGCGTCGTGCCACGCCAAGACGGTGGCGATCTCCGATGTGGTCATGGTCAGCAAGTTACCGTGTCCGGCCCTGATTCAGCCCGCTTATACCCGGTTATAGAGGCGTACGGTCCAGCCAGTTCTGCCACACCCTGTCGTCGCCGAACAGCTGGATACCGGTGTCGGCCAGCGAGACCCGACGAACCATTGCCAGCAGCAGCTCGGTCGCGCCGCCGCGCAGGGCCGCACTGCCCTTGCCATGCTCGTGCGACCAGGTGATCGCGCCCCCATCGACGCCGACGGTCCATTCGCCGGCGTCGCCGAGCCCGGGATCGGTGGCGTGCAGGTGCAGGGTGTTGTCGTGCTCGAGCGGCGGGGGCGCCCCCTCGCCTCCCGCCTGAATCGCGACTCGCTCAAGCCATTCCGTGATCCCGTCGGCCGCGATGTCCGCGTCGAGGGTGAATTCGCTGCCGGTCGCGATGGCGGCGTCGGCGCGGTGCACCGCCGTTTCGTGCAGCCGGCGCCGGATCCACCAGTTCGCCGGCCGCGTGCCGAGGAACGTCCACACCGGTGTTTCCACGCCCGACAACTCGACGGCGTCGACGAGTCGCTGCGCGCCGCCATGCAGCCACGAGATCGCGTCGGCGGGATCCGGTGGCGGCTTGCCCCCCTCGACGGTGCGGGGGTCGAGGAAGTCGTCGAGCCGGTCGTGCACGATCTGGGCGGCCCAACGGTCACCGCGCCCGACGTGGCGCAACAGTTGACCGAGCGTCCAGCCCGGGCACGTCGGCACCTGTTTCGACTGGTCGACGTTGCGGAAGAGCTCCGCAAAGGCGCGGTTCTCGTCGAGGAACGCGGCGGCATAGTCCACGTGGTCAGGCTACCCGGCGGGTCCGGGCCGTCGAGCAGCGCAAGCGCGAGCGGTGCGGCCGTGATAGCGATAACGTCCGTCCTGTCATCAGCTGATGAAAGGTGTGGGGGTATGTCGTTTTTGATTGCTGCGCCGGAGGCGCTGGGGGCGGCGGCTTCGGAATTGGCCGGTATCGGTGCGACGGTCAGTACGGCCAACGCGGTCGCGGCGGCCTCGACGACGCGGGTGCTGGCCGCGGGTGCCGATGAGGTGTCGGCGGCGATCGCGTCGCTGTTTTCAAACCAGGCGCAGGACTTTCACGCGCTGAGCGCCCAGGCGGCGGCGTTTCATGACCAGTTCGTGCAGGCCTTGAGCGGAGGCGCGGCCTCGTACGTCAGCGCGGAGGCCGCCAACGTCCAGCAGACCCTGCTGGACGCCGTGAATGCGCCCACGGAGGCACTGTTTGGGCGCCCGCTGATCGGCAACGGCGCCAACGGGGCCCCGGGGACCGGCCAGGACGGCGGGCCCGCCGGACTCTTGATCGGCAACGGCGGGGCCGGCGGGTCCGGCGCGCCGGGCCAAAACGGCGGCAACGGCGGGGCCGCCGGGCTGCTTGGCGCCGCCGGTGCCGGCGGCGCCGGCGGGGCCGGTCCCATCGGCGGAAATGGCGGTAACGGCGGCACCGGCGCGCTCTTCGGCGCGGGTGGCGCCGGCGGCGCCGGCGGACTTTCCACCGCCGGCCACGGCGGGACCGGCGGGGCCGGCGGGGTAGGTGGGGTGTTCGGCGCCGGCGGCGCGGGCGGTGCCGGCGGGCCCTCAACCAGCGGCGTCGGTGGGAACGGCGGCGCCGGCGGGAACGGCGGGCTGTTCAGCATCGCCAGCAACGGCGGGATCGGCGGACCCACACAGCCCACCGGCGGCGCCGGCGGCGCCGGCGGGGCCAGCACCACCGACGGGGGCAACGGCGGGGCCGGCGGGAACGGCGGTCTCCTCGGCGCCGGCGGGGTCGGCGGGGCCGGCGGGGCCGGGACCGTCGGGAACGGCGGCAACGGCGGCAACGGCGGGGCCGGCGAGGTCTGGGGGAACGGAGGCGCCGGAGGCGCCGGCGGGACCGGCGCCACGGGCGATGGCGGGTCCGGCGGGCACGGCGGCGCCGGCGGCATGTTCGAAGGCTCCGCCGGCGCAGGCGGTGACGGCGGCACCGGCCTTGTCACGGGTGGCACCGGTGGTGACGGCGGCAACACCAGGGGGATCTCCGGCAACGGCGGTGACGGCGGCGCCGGGGGTACCGGCCTGACGGGCGCCGGAGGGGCTGGCGGTCACGGTGGCAACTCCGGCCCCGTCCAGGGCACCGCCGGACGCGGCGGTAACGGCGGCTTCGGCGGCGGCGCCGGCGGGGCCGGCGGTAGCGGCGGCAACGCAGGCGGGATCTCCGGCAGCGGCGGCGCCGGCGGCGCCGGCGGGATCGGCAGCACCAGCGGCGGCAACGGCGGGAACGGCGGCAACGCCGCGCTAATCGGCTACGGCGGTGCGGGCGGCCCCGGCGGGCAAGGCATCACGGGGGACGGTGGTGACGGCGGTAACGGCGGCATCGCCGTGCTTTTCGGCAACGGTGGGGACGGCGGTAACGCCGGAATCGGCACGCCGGAAGGCGATGTCGGCATCGGCGGCGCGGGCGGGCTGATCGGCCAGGGCGGGAATAACGGGTTGACGTAGCCGACGGGCCGCGCTAGGGCCGTGGGGCTCCCAACCGGAACACCCGCCATCCCGCCTGCCGCCAGCGGGCCAGGTCAAGGCAGTTGCGGCCGTCGACGATGACCCGGGCCCGCACCCGATCGGCTAAGTCGTTCGGGTCGAGGTCGATGAACTGCCGCCACTCGGTAAGGACTAGCACCGCATCCGCGCGCTCGCACGCCTCTTCCACCGAAACCGCATAGTTCAGCGTCGGGAATACGCGCTGCGCGTTGTCCAACGCCTCCGGGTCATACACGTTGACCGCAGCCCCGTTAAGCTGCAGTTGGCCGGCGACATTGAGCGCGGGCGAGTCGCGCACATCGTCGGATTCGGGCTTGAACGCCGCACCCAGCACGGCGATGTTGGCGCCCAGCAGCGAGCCGCCGCATGCGGCGGTGGCCAGTTCGACCATCCGGGTGCGCCGGCGCATGTTGATGCTGTCCACCTCACGCAGGAATGTCAGCGCCTGGTCGGCCCCGAGCTCGCCGGCGCGGGCCATGAACGCGCGGATGTCCTTGGGCAAGCAGCCCCCACCGAAACCCAAACCGGCGTTAAGGAATTGGCGTCCGATTCGTGGGTCGTATCCGAGCGCGTCGGCCAGCACGCTGACGTCGGCACCCGCCGCCTCGCAAACCTCGGAGATCGCGTTGATGAACGAAATCTTGGTCGCCAGAAAGGCATTGGCGGAAACCTTGACCAACTCCGCGGTCTGCAGGTCGGTCACCAGGAACGGGACACCCGCGTCCAGCAGCGGACCGTACAGCTCACGGACTGCGGCCTCGGCGCGCGTCGAGTCCTCTCCGATCCCTAGCACGATGCGGTCTGGGTGGAGGGTGTCGTGGACGGCGTAGCCCTCGCGCAGAAACTCCGGATTCCAGGCGATTTCGACGTCGATCCCGCGCGGCGCCAACGCGGCCGCCCGTTGATTCAGCTCCGCCGCGGTGCCCACCGGGACCGTCGACTTGCCGACGAGCACCGATGGCCCCGTCAACCGCGGCACCAGCGCATCGATGACGGCATGGACATGGCGCAAATCGGCACCGTATTCACCCTTCTTCTGCGGCGTACCCACCCCGAGGAAATGCACATCGGCGAACTCGGCCGCCATGTCGTAGTCCGTGGTGAACTGCAGTCGTCCGGCAGCGAGATTGTCGGTCAACAACTTTCGCAGGCCGGGCTCGTAGAAGGGAATGTCACCGCCGGCCAGCTTGGCGACCTTGCCCGCATCTATATCGACGCCTACGACATCGTGGCCCAGTTCCGCCATCCCGACCGCGTGGGTGGCACCCAGATAACCGGTGCCGAAGACGGTGCATTTCATACCACCGGTGTAGGTGGTCGCGATGAGCTAACTGCATCGCTCCGCTAAGCGGGAGGCAAACGGGAGATGACAGGTGGCCGTGAAAGGCCTAGTGGTGACCACCGAATCCGCCGTGGCCCCCGCCACCCGGGAATCCGCCACCGCCGCCGTGGCCTCCGCCACCGGGGAAGCCGGGGAACCCGCCACCGCCATGAGGCCCGCCTCCGGGGCCGAACCCGCCGCCCGGCGGACCGCCGATGCCCGGTATCGGCAGCGGAATGGGCACGGGAATGGGCGCCATCGGCGGCGGCGCGGGAGCGGGCGCCGGAGCCTGCAGTACCGGGACCGGGGCCGGCGCTGGAGCCTCGGGAACAGGAACGGGCGCGGGCGCGGCCGGCACCTGGGCCTCGGGAACCGGGGCGGGCGCCGGAGCCGGAGCCGGAGCCTCGGCCGGTGCTGGCGCGGGCGCAGCCGGTGCCGGGGCCGGCGCAGCGGGCGCCGGAGCGGCGGGAGCCGGAGCCGGCTGGGTGGGTGCCACGACGTGGTGGCCAGGATCGGGCTGCACACCGGCGGTTGGCCGGATGGCGACCGCCAACGAGACGACCAGTGCCGTCACGCCGACGACGAAGATCGCCGCCACCGCGCTGCCGACCAGCCTGAGGGACCTGCGTTCGCGGTAGCCCGCGCCGACGAGCTCGGTCGCGCCGGTCTGCTCGCCGGCGTAGGGGTCGTCGAAGTCGTCGGCGACGGCGCTGTAGGCCAGCGCGTTCCCTCGGCCACCGGCTGGGGTATCGAAGTACCCGGGGGCCACCGCGAAGGGCGCGATGGCGCCAGTGCCCGGATCCTGGGCGTAGGCCAGTGCCGCGGTGGACGATGCGAACAGCGGAGCATGCGCCGACGCCAGCGCCGCACCCCGGGCCAACGCCGTATCCGGCTCCTCGGGCGTCGTCAGCGGAAGCGTGGTCGCCGCCTCCAGCGCCGGCTTGATCATCGGGATGTCGATGCCGGAACCGACGACGAACACAGCGTCCGGCCGCGTCTCCAACGACTCGGCACCGGAGACCATTGAGGCGAGCTGGGTCACCGCCGCTTCGTCGTCGGCCGGCAGGGCCTCTCGACGAACTTCGGTGACCGACCCATCCGCGCTGTCGACGACCGCCAGGGTCGCGGTGTCGGGTTCGATGTACAACAACGCCGTTTGCGCATAGTTGGTCTGATTGCCAACCGTTTGAGCCAGCGCGGCCGCGGCCAAAAACGCCGAGACCAACATCACATTCTCGACCTTGTGGGCGGCCAGCGCATCGCGCAGCGCGGCGGCCTCGACGGGATCCGTGAAGGTGACGCCGGTCGACGCCAGCTGGTACCCGCCCTCGGCCGCGCCCTCGCGGGTCCCAAGGATCGCTGAGACTACCTGGTCGGCTGCGGCAACCGTTGCCACGTCGTCGTCGGTGGCCACATCGAAGTTGTCCTCGTCGACGGTGGCGCCATCACCATTCTCACCTTCGACCAGCACCATACGGACTGCCGTCGGCGCCATCGACACGCCAAGCACGGTGTCCAAAGCTCCTCCATTGCTCGATTGCTAGCCAGCGAGGTCGGGCCCTTGATCGTCGCACGCTGCCGCGACATCGGCATGCCGACGGTCCCTGCCCTGTATTCCCCTAATGCCATGATTTTACGCGGTTCCGGCCCAACGGTACGGGGGCTAGGGACCCAGAATTCCGTGCCCCAAGTGGTCGCGAAGCCAACCCCAATGATCGTCGTGATCGTCGTCCCTGGGCGGCAGCGGCGGCAGCCACCTGAGGGGGCTCAAGTCCGCCAGCCTGGCTCGCGGGGCGGGACACGCCTGGTGCGGCCGAGCGGCTACCTGTGCCCACCGAATCCGTGGCCACCTCCGAAACCACCGAATCCATGCCCCCCACCGAAACCACCATGGCCACCGCCAAAACCACCATGGCCGCCGCCAAAAGGCCCGCCGCCGAAGGGCCAGCCCCCGAACGGCCCGCGGCCGCCCCCGAACGGCCCGCGGGGGGCCGGCCCGCCGCCGAAGGGCCCGTGGCCACCCTCCAGCCTGGGCACGGGGGGCTGGACCAGCGGCACGCGAGGCACGGGAACGAACACGGGCGGCGGAATCACTGGAATCGGGGCGAGCGGAGCCGCGGGAGCCGGAGCTATGGCGGGTGGGGCGATGGGATGGGGCACCGCCACCGGCGCAGGCGCCTCAATTTTCGGTTGGGCCTGAACTGGTGGCGCCGGCGCCGGCGCCGGCGCGGGCTGGGTGGGCGCGATGGTGGGCGCGATGATGTTTTGGTTGGGGCTGGGCCGCATCGCCACTGTCGGGCGGATGCTGATCGCCAGCGCAATCTCAAGCGCCACAACGGCGCCGATGAAGATCACCGCCAGCGTGCTGCCCACCAGCAGAATGGATTTGCGCCGCTGCGCGCTTTCGTCCAGACCGATGATCGTCTGGGCCTCATCGTCGTCATCCGGCACGGCGCTGTAGGCGACGTCGGGCTCGCCTTTCCCGGCATCGGCGGGAAGCTCAGGAACGCGTTGATACTCGGGCTGGTATCCGGGCAGCAGTCCGGGACACTGGCCCGCGAGGGCCAACGGGTCGACCTCGCCCGTGCCGGGGTCCAGCGCGTAAGCCAGCGCCGCCGTGGACGACGCGAACAACGGCGCGTTCGCCGAAGCCAGCGCCGCGCCGCGGGCGAGGGCCATCTCCGGCTCGTCGGGGACTGACAGCAGTAGGGAAGTCGCGGCCTCCAGCGCCGGCTTGATCAGCGGGATGTCGACGCCGGAACCGATGACGACCACACCCTCGGGGCGCGTTTCCAGCTCTTCGGCACCCGACACCATCTCGACGAGTTCGGCCACTGCCCGGTCGTCGTCGTCAGCGAGAACCCGCCGGCGCACCTCGGAGATCGATCCGTCGGCGGTGTCGACCACAGCCAACGTCGCGGTGTAAGGCTCTACGAAGAGCAGCGCGGTGTGCGCATAGTTCGTGGCATCGCCCACAGCCTGTGTCAGCGCGGCAGCGGCCATGAAGGCCGAGACCAGCATGACGTTCTCGATCTTGCGGTCGATGAGGGCGTCACGCAGCAGCGCGGCCTCGACGTGATCGGTCCAGGTCACTCCCGTCGACAACAGCCGATAGCCGCCCTCGGCGGCGCCTTCCCGCGTGCCCAGGATGGCGGAGACCACCTGGTCGGGCGCCGTGGAAGGAGCCAGGTCCCCGTCGACGTCGAAGTTGTCCTGGTCGACGGTGACCCCGTCGGCGCATTCACCTTCCACCAGCACCATGCGGACCTTCGTCGGCGTCATCGAGACGCCGAGCACGATGCCCACCACCGCGAAAACTCCCCTTCGTTCGTTTGCTGCGTCGTGGCGACAATCGCGCCGTCGACACAATTACATAGTGCTGACCACGGATTTTATTGCCACAGCAGCGCGCGGCTCCATAATCCGGGATTAGCTGGGCGTTATGCAGTTCTCTCAATGGGGCGGCGCGAGTTTTCGTTCGGCCCCAATAGCTCGACCGTACTCGCGCACCCGCGGCGTGTTAAGCGCAAGTCGGCATGCGTTAACCGTTTCGCAACGCTGAGCAACGTTCGGAAACAGCGACGGCCTAGTGGTGCCCGCCACCACCGCTGTGGCCGCCGCCGCCACCGCTGTGGCCGCCACCACCTCCGCCGAAGCCGCCGCCACCGCCGCTGTGGCCGCCGCCGAAGCCGCCGCCACCGCCGAACGGCCCGCCACCGCCGCCACCGAACGGCCCGCTACCGCCGCCGCCAAAGGGGCCGCCACCGCCACCGAACGGCCCGGGACCGGCAGGCTCACCGCCACCACCGTGACCGCCACCACCGAACGGCCCGCCACCACCAAAGGGGCCGCCACCGCCACCGAACGGCCCGGGACCGGCAGGCTCACCGCCACCACCGTGACCGCCACCGCCAAGCGGCCCGCCACCACCGTGACCGCCACCGCCAAGCGGCCCGCCACCATCAAAGGGCCCGCCACCACCAAAGGGGCCGCCGCCGGGCTCACCGCCGCCGGCGCCACCGGGGCCTCCGCCCGGGAGGTGGATGGGTCCACCGCCTTCGGTACCGCCCGGGGCGCTGCCCGGCTCTGGGAAGTGTCCGCCGCCGAAGCCGCCGGGCCCGCTTGGGTTGGGTAGCGGCCCTTGCCCCGGGAGGGTCTGGTGGGGAGGCGAATGTGGAACCGTGCCACCGCCTTGCGCCGGCCACTGGGGCTGTGGAACGTGCACCGGCGGTTGGGGCGCCACGGGCTGGGGTGCGGGCAGGCGCGGCGCCTGGATGATTGGCGGAGCCTGGATTACCGGGTTGGGAATGGGCACGCGGACCGGTGGCACCGGAATAGGCGCCGCGGGTGGGACCACGACCGGAACGGGCACCACCGGGTCTATCGGTGGAGCCGCGGGAAGTGGAGGGGCTACCGGAGCCGCAGCCGCGGCTAGTGGCGCGGGGGCGGGCGGGTTCAATGGTCTGGGCGCCGCCATCGGCTGCGTCAGGTTGATCTTCGGCATCGCGGGGGCCGCCTCGACCGGTGCGGGCGCCTGTTGCGTTGGGACGATGAGGTTTTGGCCGGGTGTCGGCCGCAAACCGACGGTCCCGGTCGTGCGGATGCCGATCGCCAGCGCGATTTCCAGCGCCAGCACCGCGCTGATACCGACGACCGCCAATCCGCTACCGATGAGCAGGACCGGCCTGCGACGCGGTTGCCCTTGTTCTTGAACGAACAGCTTCTCTATGACGACGGTCGGGGCGTCGGCGTCGTCGTCCCGCACGGCGCTGTAGGCGAGCTCGTCGCCGGGCTCGGCCCCGATACCGAGGTAGTCGGGCAACGCGTAGACGTCGACCGCGCCCGTGCCGGGGTCTTGCGCGTACGCCAGCGCCGCGGTCGACGAGGCGAACAACGGCGCGTTCGCCGACGCCAACGCCGCACCGCGGGCCAGCGCCGTCTCCGGCTCCTCCGGCGCGCTCACGGCAAGCGACGTCATCGACTCCAGCGCCGGCTTGATTGGGGCAATGTCGACGCCCGAGCCGACCAAGAACAGCCCGTCCGGGACCGATTCCAGCTTTTCCAGCCCGGCGACCATCCCGCTCAGTTGCGTGATGGCGTCGTCGTACGACTCGGCATAGATCTGTTGTTTGTAGACATCGTCGATGGAACCGTCGGAGGTTTCGACGACGGCCAGCGTCGCGGTGTCGGGCTCCACGTAAAGCACCGCGGTACGCTCGTAACCCACTGCGCCACCGACGTTTTGGGCCAGTGCCGCCGCCGCCAGGAACGCCGACACGAGCATGACGTTCTCGATCTTGTGGGCAGCCAACGCGTCGCGCAGCGCCGCCGCCTCGAGTTGGTCGGTCCACGTCACGCCAATGGCCGACAGCGCCAAGCCGGCATCGGCCGCACCTTCCCGTGTGCCGAGGATGGCGGCGACTACCTGGTCGGGTGCGCTCGCGGTGGCCGCGTCATCGGCGGCGGTGACGTCAAAGTCGTCCTCTTCCACCGTGGCGCCGTCGGCGTTCTCCCCCTCCAACACCACCATCTGAATCGATGCCGGTGCCATCGACACCCCGAGCACGATATCCAAGACAAACCCCTCCAAAGGTATTGCCAACGAAGCCATGGTCGGGCGGAGGAGAAACCACGGACCAACCCATCATCGCGCAGAATGACTGTGCGGGCGCCCTCTCGAACCTAGGTAGATCTTATGAAGTTCTGATAGGAGCGAGACGGCGTCGGCCCCCGCTGACCTTGATACTTCGAACCCACGCTCGAGCTGCCGTAGGGATGCTCGGCCGGGCTGGTCAATCGCAAGATGCACAGCTGACCGATCTTCATGCCCGGCCACAGGGTGATCGGCAGGTTGGCGACGTTGGACAGCTCGAGCGTGATGTGTCCACTGAAGCCCGGGTCGATGAAGCCGGCGGTCGAATGCGTCAGCAGACCGAGGCGGCCCAGCGACGACTTGCCCTCCAGGCGTCCGGCGAGGTCGTCGGGCAGGGTGAAGAGCTCCAGCGTCGAGCCGAGCACAAACTCGCCGGGATGCAAGACGAACGGTTCGCCGTCGACCGGTTCCACCAGGCTCGTCAGCTCGTCTTGCTGCCGTGCGGGGTCGATGTGGGTATAGCGGGTGTTGTTGAACACCCGGAACATGCAGTCAAGGCGAACGTCGATGCTGGACGGCTGCACCAAGGTGTCGTCGAACGGGTCGATGCCCAGCCGGCCGGCGGCGATTTCGGCCCTGAGGTCACGATCGGAGAGCAGCACCCGATGAGCCTATCCGCTGCCAGGTGCAAAGCCCGTCCTGCGCTCAGTCCGCGAGGTACATCTCCCCACCCTTGGGGTATCCACCGCCGGTGGTCGTCACGTGGACGTGGTCGTAGTGGCCAAGCCTGCTTGGTTGTGCTCCACCGGGCGTGTAGTAGACGCCGCGCCAGATCGCGTCTTGGATCCCGAATCGACTCGCATTCTTCATCACGTACGCGACGATCGCGTTTCCCAGCGCTATGCCCTCGGCGGACCCGGGGTCGGGAATCATCACATCGACCGCCAAACCGAGGGGATGCCAGGGCAGCGGATCCGGTCGAACGCCACCCATTTGGTGAATCTCGGGGAACGCCGCGCTGATGCTGCGGGCGACCAGGATCGTCCTGACCTGGAGGCCCTGCTCTGGTGCGACGTCAGCGAGCAAGAAACGGGACCGTGTGTGGTACCTCGACGCGGCGGCCGGCTGGCCGTCGGCCAAACCGACAGCTTTACCGGACGAATTCCGTGCCGCTGCCACGATTTCCAAGCAGCACGGCGCGATGTCGTCCATAACGGGCTTGGCAACCTCGTGGGCGGGCAACGGGCGGATATCTCCCGCCGCCGCGAAGAAGACGGCGGCAGGAGCGAGCACCGCAGCCAGGACTACTGGCGATTTTCGTCGCTTCCTGGCTAATCGGTGCCGACCCATCCAGAGCACATTACGGGTAGATCACGAAATAATAAACATCGAATGCCTAAGAACCGGGTCCGAGCCAATAGCGACATTTGCCTGACGTGCCGGAATCAGCTCGTGCATCGGATCGATATCAACGGACCGCCGGAGCGCCCGACGAGCGCTTCCGGCGCTGGGTGCTAGCCTTTCGGGGCCGGACTTTCCGGGCGCGCCGATGTAGTTCAATGGCAGAACATCAGCTTCCCAAGCTGAATACGCGGGTTCGATTCCCGTCATCGGCTCCACTCGGACCTGCTGCGATGCGTTCCGCCGTGTTCGAACACGGGGCTCAGTGACACAGATGACACAACTCGATCCAAACTCGCAACGGCCGCCTGCAGCGCAGCTAAAGGGCTGTGGGCGTGAGTTTCATCGTGAGGCTGGCGTCCTTGTGCCCGATCCAGGGTGGCGCACGCGTGCTGTGCCTCGTGCAGCTTGATGTGCCGCAACCCGGCCGCCTCGACCGCTTCACGCCAGTACCGCGACAGGACGGCCGGTGAGTACGGGTCGCCGACCTCGTTGGACACGACGTATGACCCGGACCGGTAGGCTGCGCCGAACGCCAGCCGTTCCGCGGCCTGTCGCCTCTTGACCGCCTTCAGTACCGACACCAGCCGATCAGGCAGCGGCAGCGTCCGGTGCAACGTCGCCGACTTCGGATCGTTCTCGACCGTCGTCCCTCCGGCGCTTACGCGATTGTTCACGAGCGACAGATCCTGGCATCCAGGTCAACGTCGGCCGACCGCAACCCGGCGATCTCGCCCCGGCGCCATGCCGCCTCCTGGTACACCAAACTCAAGGCTGTTTCAGCCTGTGGCGACCGTCGATCGAGCCACAACTACTCGGCAATGTAGAGCGGCCCGATTCCGATGAGGTGGTCGCCGGTGAGCCCGATGCCGATGTTGTAATTGCCGTAGTTGAACAGACCCTGGTTGTAAACGCCGTGATTGCCGACGCCAAACAGGGTCGCAAAGCTGAGCGGAAGGCCGCTGTTGCCCGTGCCGCTGTTGGCGATACCCAGATTCAGCGTCCCGCTGTTGCCGAAGCCGACGTTTTCAAAGCCCGTATTCCACGCACCCACGTTCTCAATCCCGTTGTTGAACAGGCCGAAACCACCGAACGTGGTGACATTGCCCGGGTCAACAGCGAAATTCGGGCTGACATTGCCGATACCCAAGTTGACGCTGCCGGTGTTGCCGATGCCGAAGTTGTACAGGCCGGTGTTGAACAAGCCGACGTTGCCACTGCCGACGTTGCCATAGCCATAGTTGGGCACATCCTGCGCCGCCTGCGCAGCCGCCGCCGAGACGGCGCCGGGTGCATCGACGACATTCAGCACGGCGTGCTCCAAGCTCTGCAGTGGCGAGACATTCGCGGCCTCGGCCGCCACATACGCAGCGCCGGCGCTGGTCAACGACTGCACGAATTGGGCGTGAAAATTGGCGGCCTGTGCGCTGATCTCCTGGAATACCCCGGCGTGTTGGGAAAACAGCGACGCTAACGCCGCCGACACCTCATCCGCACCGGCCGTCAGCAGGGTGGTGGTCGCAGGCGCCGCCGCCGCGTTGGCCACACTGATCGCCGAACCGATACCCTCGAAATCCGTTGCCGCATTTTGCATTATCTCTGGCACTGCGAACAACGGTGACATCGCAATCCTCCTGGCAATAGCGAATAACTACAGCGACTGGTTACATTGCCGCTCGTCGGCGAGAGTATTAACATAGCGTCGGCCCGACGTTGAATGCGTGAATCTTGACCTGTGGATTCGCTAAATATTGGCAATGCACACGCTGCGGAGATTGATTTCCCAAAAGCTCACGGACGCTTTCGGAGGCCACCGCTCATCAACGGGGAACGGTCCCGGCGCGCACCGTCGTACTCGCGCCGGAGACAGCCGCTGACTTGGTGGTGGCAGGTACAGGATTCGAACCTGTGAAACTATCGCGAGGAAGTCGTAGGCAGCACAGAGTGTCTCCCACAGGAGTGCGGATCTCGAGGATGTGATCGGCAACGGTTCCGACGACAAGCGTTCGGTCAGTGGCCCTACGGTGTGGATCCGACTGATCGCGAAAGGCACTCCTGAGCGCGCGCCAGTTCTGGCGCACCACCCTCGGCCGGCATGCGGCCGACCACGTCGACAAGTGCAGCGCGCGCGGGTTGGCCGCGCAGCTCGAAATCGTCAAGCGCTGCGCGCAATTCCAGCAACGTGAAACCCTGCCGCCGGGCAAGGTCACGCGCCGCAATGAGTTCCTTCTGGCGCTGATCCGCATCGGTTGCCGTGTGGGCGCGGAGGCGCATAATTTCGGCATCGTACGAGAGCTGACCAATTCCGGCGGTGACCTCGAGCGAGGTGTTCAGCCAGGCGCGCGCGCCGTCGGGGTCACCGGCAATCAGAAGCAGGCGTGCGACCACCCCGTCGAAGAGCGCTCGAGTCACCTCCAGCCCAATACGCCGCCACAGGTCAAGCAGTTTGGTAAGCCGTGCGATCCGTGCCAGTAACTCATCGCGGTCACCATTGGCACCGTGCGCGACCAACAACGCGTCGGCCGCAGCACGCGCAGTAGCGCCGTTCAGCCTGATCGTGTCGATCCCATGTGATGCGGCCACATCGTGGACATCTTGTGCGAGCCGCGCAGCACGATGGACATCGCCAAGCTCGAGCAGGACCCAGAACTTGACCAATTTCACCTGGCAGGTGTTCATCACCCGCCGGTCCGGACTGATTCGCTCAACACGACGTTCTGCCCGTGCCAGCGCGGCATCGGCACCGACGAAGTCGCCGATGAGGACGCCGTCGAATGTTTGCAGACTGGCGAGATCGACCAACCCGTCGATACCGACGAATTCGATTGTGTCAGCGAATTGCTCGCCGTCGCCCGTCAGTATCTCCTCCCACGCCGCCAGGTGCCGACGAGCGGATTCATGGTCGCCGCCAGAGAAGGCCACCCAGGCCGCTGTCGACTCGACGATGTATCGCAGCCAGGGACGCTGCTCATCGGCGCTTCCGCGCAGCATCTCGACGACCTCAGCCATCGCGTTCACATCCGAACGCACACTGTGATAGCTGATGATCGCGGTAAGCGCCCCCAGCAGCTCGTTGTCTTTGGGGTGCGCTCCGAGTAGCTGCACGCACCGTTCGAAATCTCCTGCGGCAGATGGCCTTTGGTAGCCGTCAACCAAACCGGTGAGATGTCCGCGCTCCAGCCTTAGAGCGCATTCCAATCGGTCACGCTCGGAACCGGCAGGTATGCCGCGCAGTTGGTCGAGCGCCTTGGTGAGGTGTACCCGGGCCTCAGCGAGTGCGCCGCGCCGACGTGCTTGGGCGGCCGCGGTTCGGTAGGCCGACACAGCGTCGGCGAACCGCTCACCCTGCTCGTAGTGCGCACCGACCAACGGCCAATCCGCCTCATCGCCGCCCCGCTCGACCATCGCGTCGGCAACGCGAGCATGCAGGCCGCAGGCCACACTGGGCGGCGCGAACTCCGCGGCGACCTCCCGCAGAAGCTCGTGGCGGAAGCGCCAACCGTCAACACCCCACGGCTCGAAGACCTGCGCGTCTTCCAATTCGTCGATCGCGTCGTCGATGGCGGCCTCGGTGAGGTCCAGCACCGCTTGGAGCTCGCTGCGGTCTCCCTGCCTCCCGATGATCGCCGCCGCGCGAACCACAGGAACGGCGTGCGCGCTGGCCCGAAGCCTGGCGAACAGCGGCTCGTACAATGCCTCCGGGACACCGGCTTCGCCCTGCTCCCCGGCGGCCCGCAACTCGGCGGTGATCTGTTCGATGTAGAACGGGATCCCGTCGCAGCGCGCGCGCACCGCGGCACGCTGCTCGGCCGTCAAACCGGGGCCGAGTGCTTCGGTCAGCGCGTCGGTCTGCTCATCGGTCAACGGCGCCAGATCGAACACCTTCACCGGCCAGTCGGTGGGCAACCATCCTCCGGCCCGGCCGGTCGCCACCACCATCAGGCGGCCGGTCCCGCCGCGGAGCACCGCGCCGAGTACCTCCAGGCTCGACGGGTCGAACCAATGGACATCCTCGGCGACCAGTAGTGCCGCCTCGTCGCCGGCACAAGCAGCCAGGTAGTCGCCGACGGCCGAAATGATCATCTCCTGCAGTGCGTGGCCTTCGGCGATCACCGGCCGATAACCACCGTCGGCCGGAACACCCACCACGCGCGCCAGGAACGGGACCATTTCCGCGGGATCGAGTCCCACTGAACGTATTTCGGCTGCGAGCATTCTGAGCCGGTCGTCGGCGTCGGTGGACTGATCAATGCCGCAGCGACTTTCGATCAATGCGCGAATCGGATGCAGGCCGACGTCGGTGTGAAACGGCGACCCGTTCAGCTCCAGCACCGCCCTGCTATTGCGTTCGGCCAGCTCCGTCGCCGCGCCAACGAGTCGGCTCTTACCGATTCCGGCCTCGCCGCGAAAGACCACGCCTGGCGTGGTCAAGTTGCCGGACTGCGCTCGCGCCCAAGTCTTCTCGAGGCGCGCGAGTTCACGGTCGCGGCCGATCAATGGTCCTCGCTTGATCCTCGACGCCTCTGCTCGTTCCCTGATCACCCGCCAGTGGGCGACCAGCTCCGCGATCCCCTTGACCGAAGCCGGTTCGCGGCGCTCCATGTCGAACGCGTCGCCGATGAGCGACGCCACGACATCCGACGCCACCACCACCCCGGGCGGCGCCAACGAGCAAACGCGAGCGGCGAGATTGGCGCCAAGCCCGTAAACATCGTCCTGGGCGACGTCGAGGTATACAAGCCCGCGGTGCACGCCCACCCTGACGTCGATACCGACACCGAACCGGCGCTGGGCCTGTTCGCTGAGCCGGCGAACTTCGCGCGTGATATCCAGCCCGGCCCGCACCGCGCGGTGGACGTCGTTTTCGTGGGCAACGGGGTGGCCGAACACCGCGAGGAGTCCATCACCCTTGGTCGACGCGATGTGGCCTTCGTAGCGCTGGATCACACGGGTCACCAACTCGCGATACTTCCCGACCAGCACCCGGTAGGGCTCGGGCTCCAGGCGAGTGGACAGCTCCGTCGATTCGACAACGTCGATGAAGACGATGGTGAGCCTTCGCATCTCTCCGGTGTCGTCGGGAGCCGCGAGCAGATCCTCGGCCTCGGCGTTGGCGTCGTCGATGGCCAGCACCTCACCCGCGAGGACGGTAGCAGCTGCGCGATCACCGCTGTTGATCGCGAACACGGCGCGATCAAGCAGATCGTCGATCGACGCGCGGCGATCACCGTCGGCGTCACCGTGCTGCACAAGCCCGTCGTCGCGCACGTCAATATCGTGTCATCGGCGAGCGCTTGGCGTACGGAATCACGATGGTCCTGTTGCCTCGGCACCGCGGGCGGGAGAATCACCCCACCCGTTCACGAGGGCCGTCGCGGGTGCCGAAGATGGAACCGAACATTTAGCGCAGCCTCGGCCACCCATGCTTGCGTCACTGATCTCGAGCACCCGGGATCTGCGTCCGCGCTACAGCCTGCCGGCAACGAAGCTGGCGGCCTGATCGACCAGTCCGGAGTCGATGTACGAGGGCTGCAGATGCGACGGCCAATTCAGGCCTCTCCCACAGATGGGGTCGCCGGTCGCGCACTGGTCGATCGTCTTACCAGCGAAGGCAGGGGCGAGTCCCCTGGTGCCATTACCGAACAATGCGACCGCTGCGACGTGCTGATCCACACCCGGCGGCAGTGGGTTGGTGAATCCGAATTCCGGACGGCCCCCGGTCACGAGGTCAGCCACCTCGGCACCCAGCGAATAGCCGCCGAGCACCATGCGTGTGTTCGGGCAACTTCTGGCCATGGATTGAACGTGGGCGCTCATATCGTTGGCGCCACTGCCGGTGCTTATGTTGGCGGGGTAGTTGACCCCGTACACGCTGACCGACATACGCGTCTTGCCGCGCAGCGAATTGACGAGCGCGTCGCCGACTGCGCCGACGCCGGGTGGTTCTTCTCGGCCGCGAGCGAAAATCACTTCGGCATCGGGGCATGCCGCCGATGCCGCCGGAATCAGCGCCGCTATCGCAAAGGGCGTCGCTGCCGGCGTAATCACCAATGCCGCGGCGAGCGGGGCGGCGGCCGCCAAGCTGAGGACACGGTGCGCGCCGGGTGCTATCGCGACAAGCCTCATGACGCGATTTTACGGACTTACTGACAATCAGTCAGTAAACCGCCGTGACCAATCCGGGCGAGCTTGATCGTCAATGAGGTCTGGGTGCGATCTGTATGAGCGCCCACACCCCGCCCGCGGGGGCGGCAACGGACTTGCTCAACCACATCGCGTCCAGTCAGTGACTGCAGCGGAAGCGGTTCGCGGCGCAGATTTTTCGAATGAGGGATGGCGCATTGCCACCAATTCAGGGCCGGTAGCGGCCGTGCTCGGTGACGATGGCGGCGATCAGATCGGCCGGGGTCACGTCGAAGGCGGGGTTGAAGACGTCCGCGTCCGGCGGGGTGATCCTGGTGCCGGTGAACGTCCTGAGTTCGTCGGGCGCGCGTTCCTCGATTGCGATCTCGGCGCCGGTGGCCAGCGACATGTCGATCGTTGTCGAAGGCGCGACCACCACGAGCGGGACGTTGTGATGATGCGCCGCGATGGCGAGGCCGTAGGTGCCGATCTTGTTGGCGACGTCGCCGTTGGCCGCGATCCGATCGGCGCCGACGAGCACACAGTCGACGAGGCCGAGTGCCATCGCCGCCGCGGCGGCGCCGTCCGGCTGCACCCGGTAGGGCACGCCCGCCTGCGCCAGCTCCCACGCCGTGAGCCGCGCACCCTGCAGCAGTGGGCGTGTCTCGTCGACCAGGACCGACTCGACCAGTCCGCGCTCGTGAAGGTGCCAAACGACGCCGAGCGCGCTGCCCCAGGCCACAGTGGCAAGGTGACCGGCGTTGCAGTGGCTGAGCAGCCGCAGCGGGCGGCGATCGCATAGTGCGAGGACGATCTCGGCGGCGTGGCCGGATGCGGCGCGGTTGAGGCGTTCGTCCTCGTCGAGGATTTCCAGCGCTTCGGCGAGCACGGCTTCGTTGCCCTCGTCGAGCTTTTGGAGCGCACGCGCGACCCCCCAGCTGAGGTTGACAGCGGTCGGTCGCGCCTTCGCGACTCGTTCGGCCGAGGCCCGAACGTCGCCTCCCTCGCGGGCCGCGAGCACAACGCCAAGTGCGCCCGCCGCGCCCAGCGCCGGCGCGCCGCGCACGGCCAGGCGGCAGATCGCATCGATCAGCTCGTCGACGGTACGCAGAGTGAGAACGCGATAGTCGGCCGGCAGCGCGGTCTGGTCAATGATCGTGACCGCGTCGCCGTCCCAGTCGATGGTCCTGCGCACGAGCCGACCCTAGCGCTCGGTTACCGCAAGCCCAGCGCACGGTTGTTGTAGCCAAACCGCGACGCGTGCACGGTCCACCCCGTCCCACATGTGGCGGGGCAAGGTCACGCGCCCGCCTCGGCACATGGTCCTCCTAACCTTGAGCTTTCTTAAGGCCTACATAACTTCGGCAGGAACCTGATACAGGTTCCCGGGCGACGATCAGTTAGCGGTCCGTGTGGTCTCTCCTCCGCCCAGACGGTGGTTGGCGGCCGAGATGTTGGAAGGCGTGCGTCGTGGATATCGTGCTCGGAGTCTCGCTGGCGCCAGACTCGGTTCAGATGGTGCTGCTGCAAGGCGAAAACGCCGACGGCGCAACGGTAGACGAGAAAGAGTTCGCCGTCACCGCCGCCGACGATTCGCCCACCGTCAGCGCGTCTGATCGAGCGATCGCCGCCATCCTGGGTACTCGCGAAGACGCGGCCGGTGCCGGCCTCGAACTGTCCGCCGTCGGGGTGGCATGCACCGACGAGCTCGAAGCGAAAGCGGTACGCGACGCGCTGGCCGCCCACAGGCTCGAGAACGTCATGCTGGTCTCGGCGTTTCTCGCAGCGACCGCATTGACTCAATCTGTCGGCGGCGCAATGGGTTACGAGCGTACCGCGGTGCTTTTCGTGGAGCCCGGCACCGCAACTTTGGCCGTAGTCGAGACCTCCGACGGTTCCGTCGCCGATGTCCAAAAAGAACGGTTGAATAGCACGTCCGGGGAGATTGCCACCGCAGAGCTGATGGAGATGGTCGACGCGCTCGACGAGCTGCCAACGCGCCCCGGCGGCCTGTTTGTGGTCGGCTCCGGTGTCGACGTCGCCCCGATCAAGGCGCATCTGGAAGAGGCGACGTCGCTTAGCGTGAGCTCGCCGGAAGAGCCGGAGACCGCGCTGGCCCGCGGGGCGGCCCTGGCGTCCGCGAATGCGCCACTGTTTGCTTCGTCGACTGCTGCGCTGGCCTACGCACAAGACCCCGGCACTGGTGCGGTCGACGCGAGTACCCTACTCGAATATCTGAGCATCGCCGATGCCGAGTTAGGCGAGGATGAACTCGCCTATAGCGCTGTGAGGGACGATGAAGCCAGTGCCCCAACTGTCGTCATGGATGCCGGCGCTCGGGATGAGAGCGAGCCCCGTCCCAGGCCGGGTCTGCTGGTCGGGAGTGCGGTGGCGGTGGCCGCCTTCAGCGCGGCGATGGCACTAGAGATAGCCCTGACAGTCGGCATCCACACGACGGTCGGCTTGCTGCCCGCTCCGCTCCAAAATCTCATTGCCCCAGCCGAGCAGGTGTTCGCGCCTGCACCGGGGCAAGTGGTGGCCACGAAAGCGGTGGCGCCCAAGCCCTTGAGTCCGCCCGCGGGCGCACCGGCGCCGGCAGCTCCGATCCCCGCAACCCCGGTTCCCGCGGCTCCGGTTCCCCCGGCTCCGGTCCCCCCGGCTCCGGTCGCCCCGGCTCCGGTCCCCCCGGCTCCGGTTCCGGCGGCGCCGGCCGTGCCGGTTCCCCTAGTGGTCCCGCCGATAGCAACCGCCCCCGTTCCGCCGGTTCGGCTGCCCGACCCGCCAGCGAGCCCGCCCGTAGTCCAGGCCCCGCCGCACCCGTCGGCGCCTGCCGAGCCACCGCCGGTCCACGTCCCCCCGCCGCACTCGCCGCCACCCCACCAAACTCCTCCGGGCCAGGGGCCGGGGCCCAATCCTGGTGGCAGGGGCGGCGGCGCCCCGGGCAACCCGGGGGCGGGCGGGCCTATTAGCGGCCCAGGCCCTAGCCACGGGAATCCCGGCGGCGGCGCGCCTCCCGAGGGCGGCGGACCCATTACTGGTCCCGGCCCTAGCCACGGGACTAGCGGCGGCGCGCCTCCCGAAGCCGGCGGACCCATTACTGGTCCCGGCCCCAGCCACGGCACTCCCGGCGGCGCGCCTCCCGAAGGCGCACTGGTCGGCGGTGGTACGCCTCCTGGCGATAGCGGACAGGTCGGCGGAGGTTTGCCTTCTGGAGGCGGCGGGCCGGTCGGCGGAGGTGAATCCCGTGGCGGTGGTGGATCGATCGGCGGTGCCGAAAGCCCCGGCGGTGGTGGGCCGGTCGGCGGTGGCGTTGAGTCCGGTGGCGGCAGCCACGGCGGTGGCGGCGGCGACTTCGGCAGTGGCGGCTCCAGCGGTGGCGGCAGCTCGGGTGGCGGCGGCACCGAGAGCAGCGGTGGCGGGAGCTCTGGTGGCGGGAGCTCTGGTGGCGGCGCCGAGAGTGGCGGCGGCGGCCACCGATAGCCGTCCCACTGACGCGCCCTAAGCATCGCGCTAGGAGCAAGCGCCCCGTGGAAGCACGACTGATGGCCTTCGATCCGTTTCGATGGCAACCACCGGCGCCCTTGGCATTTGAGTTAGCCACCAAGCGCGTCCAGCGCCGCCATTGCATCCGCGTGGTCGTCGGTAGCAGTTATGGTGCGAGCGTGACAATGCCCGGTTCCGAGGGTGGTGTCGGGGCCACCCCGCCGATACCACCACCATTGCCGCCCCCGCCGCCGCCGCTGCTTGGCGGAGGACCAACAACAGGAGGTGCCTTCTTCGGTGGGGCGGGCGCCACCGCCTGTGGCGGTTTTAGCCTCGGGGCGTCCGGTACCTGTGGTACTGGCGGAACCGGATTGGTCGCATCAGCACCTTCGATGAAGGAGGTTAACTTCACCCGGTGTCCTGCATTCCGGTTGGTCAAGCCCCCCTGATGGTTCGGGCAGTAGGCTCGCGCTGATGCAATGACGAATCGAGTCTCGGTGCGACGGAGGCGGCCGGGGTCGGCACCAGGAGTGATGATATTCGCGTTGTTCACCAGCTCGTCCACTACGGTATCCGTAGGAACGCCGCCGTCTAATTCGCCACAAACCTTATGGGCGGTTTTGATGAGGTCTGGGACGCCCGAAATGGCGGGAACGCCTTGTTGACTGAGTAGTGCCAGAAACTGGTCGTCCTGGCTTGGGTCGGCTGATGCTGCGCCGCCGCGCAGAATTGCGGCGCCGGTAAGCACCACCATGGCAGTAACCAGGGTGGTGATGCCGGTGAACATGGCAACGGTTTCCATTCTGCTAGGCCCGCCCCGCTGGGCTTTGGACCGTGATCCGTGCCACACGCGTGGCAGCCGGGCCAGTCTAACCCCCGGAAATTAACTGCGCGTTTCCCGTGAATTCACCAAGCCCCAACCGATGCAGCCCCCAACGATGCTGCCCATCATTCCTGGAACGCTTGGGATGGCATGGGGCGTCGGCGGGTGGCTTCTTTTCTCGGCTCCGCTCTGACCAGCGCACTCGTCGCCTGGCTCGGTGCCCGCGGGGCGGGCCGGTACCTACCGAGTACCTACCGCCCGGACGTCGGCGGGGCGGGAAATCGAACAGCGGGGCGGGACATAAGAAAACGCAATGAAACCGCGCTGATCACCGCAGCGGTGCAATAGTCTCTCGGCATCCAATGTGATAACCGTCATGTGACCCCCTGGTCGCACCGGGCAGAGAGGCGGCAGCTCATGACCACGAGGGACAAGTACACGGACGTGCCCGCGCCGTACTCGTGGGAAGTCCCCAGCGCCGGCGACGCGCGCTTCACGTGGGAGTACGACGAGGGGCGCGCCCGGCTCCTTTCCCTGTACCAAAAGGGAAAGGACAAGCAGTGGGATGCCCAGTCGCGCATCGACTGGGCGCAAGACGTCGACCCGAAGAACCCGGTCGGGCTGCCCGACGAGTTCCATCCGCTGTTCGGCAGCCCGATGTGGAACGCCGCAGGCGAATCACGTCGCGCCGAGATGCGCCAGCACTTCCAGGCCTGGCAGTTCTCGCAGTTCCTGCACGGCGAGCAGGGGGCGATGGTGTGCGCAGCCAAGATCGTCGAGGTCGTCCCGGACCTGGACGCGAAGTTCTACGCGGCCACCCAGACCATGGACGAGGCCCGGCACGTCGAGACGTTCGCGCGGTTCCTGCAGGAGAAGGTCGGCCTGGTCTACCCGATCAACAAGCACCTGACCGCACTGCTGGACGACACCCTGCGCGACTCGCGCTGGGACATGCCCTACCTCGGCATGCAGGTCCTCATCGAAGGGCTCGCACTCGCCGCCTTCGGGGTGCTGCGTGACATGGCGCCGCAGGACTCGCTGGCCAAGAAAGTGCTGGCCTACGTCATGCAGGACGAGGCCCGGCACGTCGCCTTCGGCCGAATCTCGTTGAAGGACTACTACTCCGCGCTAACCGAAGCCGAGCGGGACGAGCGTGAAGAGTTCGTCGTGGACGCCTGCTACCTGATGCGCGACCGGTTCCGCGGCGAGGAGGTTTTCGAGACCCTCGGCCTCGACGTCCAAGCGTGCGCCGAGTGGGTCGACACGTCGCCACTGATGATCCAGTTCCGCTCACACCTGTTCAGCCGCATCGTGCCGATCATCAAGGACATCGGGTTGTGGGGCGACAAAATACAGAAGGCCTTCACGGACATGGGCGTCCTCGACATGGCCGGCTTCGATATCGAGGCGCTGATGAAGGCCGATGAGGATCAGGCCGACGCGCTGGACAAGGCACACGCCGAGATGGCTGGCCGGGCCCTCGAGGTGGACCAGGTGATCGCGGCGGGCGCGAGCTAACCCAATGTCCGGTTTGGGCGATCGGGTGGTACACGTCGCCACCGCTCCACGCGCTAAATGGCTTGCCGAGGCCCGTGCTCAGAAATCAAAGGTTATCGTCCCGACGCCGCTGGGGCTGTAGCTTATGTACACAGGCCCCTGCGCGAAGGGCGCATACCCGGTATTCATCTGGCCTGGCAAAACCTGTGGGCCGTTGCTCGCGGTCGTCGTGTACGAGTACAGCAGCGTCAGATCGTCGTTGGTGTAGATCGAAATGGTTGTTCCCGCCGGCAACATTCCAGAGGTCTGACCGGTCTCGAGTATGGATGACGGAATGGATCCGAAATCACCACCGGAATCGACCAACGCGGCGACCTGATGGAGAGGCCCGCCATTGATTTGTACGTCAAAGGCGGTAACCGGCGCCCCGGAAACCGTAATTCCGGGTAGCGGATTGGGACCGAACTGCAAGTAACCGCCGGGTTCATTTATGAGCACACCCTGATTGAATTGGCCTGGCAAAGCCGTGATCACAGAGCTGGCCGGGCCCACCGCATTCGCCCCTATACCCAAGATGCCATCTGCGCCTTCGAAAGCCTTACCGGTGAGCATGAGCCCAAGGCCGTTGAGAGATATCGGGAACGCGAACATTTCGACGCTAACGGCGGTCGGCGCGGTGAAGAGTCCATTCCCGAAATTCACCGGCGCGTTAAACGTGAGGTAGATAGCGACGACCCCTTCGCCGTAGCCGACGAAACCAATGTTGGTGGGCAAGCCGAGGTTGCGTAGTCCGACGTCCCAGAATGGGATGAGAAGGCCATTGGATCCGGTGTCAACCGTCACGGGCACACTCGGTCCGCCGTTTACGGACACGCCTACGGCCGGAAAGACACCATTCATCTGCAGCGGGACAGTTGCGCTCACCAATGAACCAACGCCGGCGGCCCCGTTGTTGCCATGCAACCAGCCGCCGAAGCCGCCGGTGCCGCCACCGCCGCCATGTCCTCCGGCACCGCCGTCACCCCCGTTACCGAACATGACCGCGTTACCACCGGTTCCGCCGGCTCCACCGGCGCCTCCCAGCCCACCGGTTCCGCCGGAACCGATCAGCCACCCACCGCGACCACCGGCGCCGCCGGCTGCGTTGGCTCCGCCGGCCCCCCCGGCACCCCCATTGCCGACCAACCCCGCCGCACCACCGGCCCCACCGGCTACGCCCGGGGCCGTCTCGGAATAGCCAGCGCCACCGTTGCCAAACAACAGCCCACCGGCCCCGCCATTTGGACTCGTGGCCGTCCCGTCTGCCCCATTTCCGATCAGCGGGCGCCCCAACACCAGCTCGGTGGGCGCATTGATCACTCGCAGCACGTCCCGCGCGAGGGTCTGCTCGACGATCTGCAATCGCGAGGCGTTAGTCGCCTCGGCGGCCGCAAACGCGCCCCCGGCACGAGTGAGCGTCTGCACAAACTGGGTCTGAAAAGCCGCCGCCTGCGCGCCCAGCGTCTGATAGGCCAGCCCGTGCTGGGAAAGCATTGTCGCAACAGCCGCCGAGATCTGATCCGCAGCAGGCGCCAGCGCTCCCGTCGTGGTCGCTGCTGCCGCCGCGTTGGCCGCGCTGATCGTTGAGCCGACGCTCGCTAGTTTTTCTGCCGCGTCCGTCAATATTTCCGGCGCCGCCATCACAAACGACATCGATGCCCTCCCACCGGTTATTCATCGATCCCCCCAGGCGAGAAACAGGACGATAGTACTACAATCTTGCAGTACTGAAAACTATGTTTTCCGATGCATATGTCGCGACACGCGAATATTCCATGCCGTCGGGTATCGGGTCGGGGCGCGGGTCATGACTTCGGTCGGGCTCGGAGCGCTACAGGAATGCCGGGAGTCTTCGCCGACGGCCCATGGAAAACGGTTCCCAAGCGCGGTGCATACCACTCGCAACCGGTTGCTGGTGCACCCCCGTCACTACGGTTTCAGCGGCGTGAATTCCGCGTGCAACGCCGTCGGGGCGGCCCGGACAGCTGTGTACGCGCCGCCCGAATGCGAGATGCTGGCGGACGTTGGGCCGATCAGGCCGAAACTCCGCCGGGCATTCGAACCGGCCGGGATCCCATTCAGCAGCGCGCGATGCTGGGTGTGCCGCGGTGGGTCGAAGCAGACAATGTTTTCGTTCCCCCAGGGGAACTGGTGGCGATGGGATTCGATAAGCGGCGAGATGTCGTCGCCCTCTGGTGTGAATGGCAGCGGCGGGAAGGGGCCGACGGCCGTGTTGACGACGAGAACGTCTCGGTGTCGCGGTACACCGCGAGCAGGTCGTCGTAACCGGTCACGGCCACCACACCGTGGTGCGGCTCCCGAAACGCCGGGCACTTCTCACGGAGGTATTCGAAGTAGGGATACGGGTTCTCGACGACGGACGGGTCGCTCAAAAAGTCGATGCCGTCGAAATCGGTCATCGTGTCCCTTCCGGGTTCTGAAAGGAACTGATACTGGCGGCCTCCCCACATGGGCAGTGCGGCTACTGAGGTCTCACCCGCGGAAGATGTTCGGGGCGCGCGGTTCGTCGACCATGGCAGGCCGCTTATCCCGTCCCGGCCCAACTTCGCCCGCCGAGTTCACGCCGGTGTCGACCCATTCGCACCATTCAGGCCGCCAATGAAATAGCCGCCGAAGCCACCGGGGCCGCCGATGCCCGGGGTGATCCCTATGCCGCCGTTGCCGCCGACGCCCCCGATGCCGAAGAGGATGCCGCCGTAGCCGCCCTGGCTGCCGTTACCCCCGAACGCCAAGCCGGCCGCGCCGTAGCCGTTGCCGCCGTGGCCGCCGAGGCCGAACAGCAGGCCGCCGAGCCCGCCGAGTCCGCCTGTGCCGCCGTGACCGCCGGCCTGGGCGACCCCGCCATCGCCGCCGGCTCCGCCGATGCCGAAGAAGGCGCCGCCATCACCGCCGTATCCGCCGACCCCGCCCGTGCCGCCGGGGGTCAGGGCGGTCCCGCCGGCCCCGCCGGCGCCGCCCACGCCGAAGAGGAGGCCGCTGCCGCCACCACCCTGGCCGCCCTGGCCGCCGATGTTGCCAGCGCCGACGGCCGCCCCGCCGGCCCCGCCGGCGGCCCCGGTGCTGAAGAGGCC
>Ga0335076_10000030_pt1 | contig 123225 bp, 71 predicted proteins | sample Lox_Sample_25_FD_206717 | JGI IMG/M metagenome (GOLD analysis project Ga0335076, IMG submission 206717) | Soil microbial communities from Loxahatchee National Wildlife Refuge, Florida, United States - Lox_Sample_2.5 | ecosystem: Environmental > Terrestrial > Soil > Wetlands | place: USA... | reverse complement strand
AAAAAGGGGAGCGGGGCGGAGCAAGGTTATTTATTTTAGGGATGACCCTGACCCTGATCCTGCCCGCAGAAATTAACTTTCTATAAAAATTTAAATAATTAAATTAATCTTGTATAAAAATATAAAAATAAGTATTGACAATTTCTTATTGGGGGGGCTGTTGCTCCTGTTGGGGCGGAGCAACAGCCCAAAAAATAAATAATAAATTAGTTTTAATTAAGGAATAATAAAATATAATATTAAAAATATTATATTTTATTATTAATATTATATAAATAAAAGATATTATAAATATAAAAGGAAGTTAGTTTAATGGTAGAACTGCGCCTTTACACGTCGTTAATGAGAGTTCGATTCTTTCACTTCCTAATTATTTACTTCTTTATATTTTTCCATACCTAAACTAGATCTTATTCTAAATGTGAACCTTTAAAGGTAAAAATTGAATTTTATAGATAAATAAAAGATATACTAAATTTATTTTTTATAGTTTTTTTTGATATTTTGAAGAATATATTTTGTCCACTTCCTTTTAAGGGCCCTCCCTTCTAGTTCCCGAGGAAGGGGGATAATTTTAAAATATATAAATGTGGTAAAAGTAAAATTATATTTTAAGGAAAGGTAGCTATCGGTAAGGCAGAATGTTTGCTATTCATTTGGACAATAAATCCTTAAGGGTTCGACTCCCTTCTTTTCCGAAATAATTAAGTGCTTATGTATTTTTAAAGTAAATAATCTAGTACTTATGTATATAACAAGGATCATTATATTTTAATATATATATATATTCATGAATATTAATGAAAACTTTTATAAAATAAATATTAATTAGTTTTTAGTTAATATAAAGATATGAAACGTAATAAGAAACAAATAAAGGCCAATTTTAGCTTTTATTGTAATTAGATATAGAAAAGGATTATTTCTAAATATTAAGCTATTATATCAGGATGGGGATACCTAAGGTTAACCCATAATATCATTATATTATATTATTTATTACTAGAGTTTTTTTTGTAATATAAAATATAAATATCAAATGTTTATCCTAAGCGAAAGCTATATAAAAAGAACTGAGTGAACTGAATCATCTTAGTAACTCAAGGATAAAATAAATCAACCGAGATTCTATAGTGTAGCGGTGAGCGAAAATAGAAAAGTCTAAGTGTATTAAAATATGGTAAAAGATCATAATAAAAAAATATTATGTACATAAATTAGGATAAAAAATAATTACAACAAAAAATATAATTTTAATAATATTAATTAAAAAAATTTAAAATAAAATTATAACAAGAAGTTGTAATTGGGGAAAATAAATAAAAAGGATCTTAAATTTAAGATCCTTTCTTATTTACTGTAAAGTTAAAAAGATAATCCTAAGTTAATACAATAAGAAAGTAGAACGATTAATAAATTGTTTGAAAAAAAAAAGAATTAATAAATTAATATATAATTTACTAATAAGGGGAACCTTCCTCTAAGACTAAATATGATATAATAAGCGATAGAGAACTAGTACCGTGAGGGAAAATTATTGAAAAGTAATTCTAAAAGCAGCAGAAATTCTTTAAATTAAGAATAACTGAGTACCTTTTGTATAATGGGTTAGCTAGTTTATGTTAATAGCAAGAATAAATAATTCGAAGATAAAGCAACTATTTCAATAGATTAGATATGGTTATTAGTTATTAACATAAGACCCGAAACCTGACGATCTTGCCCAGTTCAGGTAATAGACCGAACAAGTGAATGTTGCATAATTCTTTGATGAAATTGGGCAAAGAGAAAGTCTACTGTAGTCAGGAGATAGCTGGTTTTTCGTGAACGCTATATTTGTAGTTAAGTCATAATAAACCTTATACGGGTGTACAGTATGTAAATTCATATAAGATTTAATTAATATAAAGTATGGAAATATCTGAAGGAGGAAACAAAGCCGATTATATGAATAATATATTTTTAAGGATACTTGTTAAACCAGAGGATATAGAAAGAAAAAAATAAAAACTAAGTAAGAGATACCAAATATTTAATAAATAATTTTCTGCGGAGGCGGAGCTTTTTAGTTAAAGCAAAACATATTTTCCTTATTTTTTAAATATTGGAACACATAATATCTTATTTTATATATTTTCAATAGGTAGAAGAAGGTATTAAGATCGAACAAATTTTGTTCGATCTTATATTAATGGCTTAGTAATCTCATTTATTAGAAAATAATAAGGGAGTAAAATTAAATCTTAGCAATTTGGGGGATCGTACAGATCCTATCATTGGAAATACAACTCGGAAGAGACGTAAATAAGAGATGTGACATGTCAGACTTACGGTGGAAGGTCGTAAAGTCAAGAGGGAAACAGCCCAAAACAAGAGTATAAGGTTCCTAAATTATTGTTAAGTGTTAATAATGGAGTTTGTCTGAACTTAAATAATCAGGGTATGGGCTTGGAGATAGCCATTGCTTAAAGAAAATGTAATAATTCGCTGGTTCTAAAAGGCAGATGCAGCACTGAAAAATTTAGTGGAACTAAAACAATATACCGTATCCTTGTATTCCAAAAAAAATAGATTTATTTCTTATTTTTTTTGAATGGTAACGAAACATTCAGTAAAAGGTTTGAAAAGTAGTGGTTCATTACTTGTACTTATCTGAAGAGAGAATGCTAACATGAGTAACGTTAAAGGAGGTATTTCTTATTTTTGTTATATGTGAAAAATCCTCCTCGCCTTAAGCATAAAGGTTTCAAGTATATGCTTATCAGAACTTGAGTTATGTAACGGTATCTAAGATTTATACAAAAGTATTATTTGATGAATAAAATATTAAACATTATAAACATATCATTATCATTAGTGAATTGATAATCAGGAAATATATGTTTACTTTTTTTTATTCTATTTGACAACTAGTCAATATTGATAGGTAAATTAATTTATTAATTTTTATTTTAATTTATTAATATTATTATTAATATTAAAATTGTCAACTTTTTTTTAATAATTTTTATTTATGTTAATTAATAATAATACATATGATTATAAAGAGATTCAGAAGTTCAAATTCAGACAATAAAGTAATTTTAAATAGATTAAGATAATATTATTTATCTTAAAATAGAATAAATAAAAAGTATTATTTAATTAATAATCAGTATTGTCAAAATTTAAGATATTATTATATCATATACAACCAGATTATGTCAAATATTAATTTTTAATTAATATTTGACATAATTTTCTTATGATTAATTAAATAAATTAGCTGATCTTAATTTAGATTCGTTTGATAATATTAGATTTAAGAAAATAATCTAAATAATTCCTTCATTAAAACTAAACCCAAAATGAAGGAATTATTTAAATATAACCGTACTTAAACCGCCACTGGTATGCTAGTTTTGTAAACTAAGGCGTATGAGTTAACTATCGCGAAGGAACTCGGCAAATTGACCCCGTAACTTCGGAATAAGGGAGACTAACAACATATAAATAAAAAATTATCGTATCTATAAATATTTAATATATTTATATTATTTTATTATATTACTCTTTATATTTGAATTAAATTTCTATAAAAGGTTAATATTAAGGCTGACTTATTTATTTTTAAGGATTTAACTATCTTTATTAATTATACAGTTATTTCTAAAATGATATAAGATATATTAATATAGGGTATATTTTTTACGGTAATATAATTATATTAATAAGAGATTTATAATTTTAAATATAATTATATAAATAGAACATAAATAGGTTTTGATTATTTATAATTGTAAATAAATTATTAGATATGAACATTTACAGGAAAATGTTGTTTTATTTTCATATGAAGTAGTAATATAAAATCGTGTTGTACAACTGTTTACTTAAAACTCAGCACTTTGCAGAGAAGAAATTCCACGTATAAGGTGTGAGGCCTGCCCTATGCTTAAAGCTAACTGGGTATTGTATATGTAGAAAATAAATTATAATTATTTATTTTACAATGTAATACTATACTTTAGGAAACTCTAGTCAATGGCGGCCTTAGCTATAAGGGTTTGAATTATTTTTTTTTTGATTTTCAATATCTGAAGAAATCTTAGGGCCCTTAAAAATTTTAGTTGTATTCTGAAAATTATTCTTCTTAGTTATTTATTAGGACAATATATCTTTGTCCTAATAAAATAAAAATAAAATATATTTTTATTTATTACATTTATAATATTAAGATATTTTTAAATATAAATGTAATAGAATGAAAGATCTTTTTTTTTTATACTAATTATTATTTGTTTTGTATTAAATAAAGATTTTAGGAAGAGATAGATTAGAAAGAAATGATAAGTAATATATATGAATTTTTCTGAAAATTATAAATTCTAACTTGGTGGTTATGTTGAAGGGGAAGGATCTCTTACTATATCAATTGTTAAAAGTAACAAAGGTATTTACGGTATTTTATTACAACCTGAATACAATATAACTCAACATAAAAGTGGATTAAATATTTTAAATAATTTTAAAACACTATTTAATAATAAAGGACATATATATAGGAAATCAGGTTCAAATGATGTATGAGTTTATTCTTTAAAAGGTATAGAAAATTTGACTCTTTATATTATTCCTTTTTTTACAAAGTATATTCTTTGCTATTCAAGTAAGTTCAATAACAACGAATTTAGTAAATTCGTTGTTATTTTGAATAAATTAAAAAATAGGTCAAAACGTAATAAAATGGAATTCATAAATATAGTAAAAATGGTTTATAGCTTAAATCCTAGTGGGAAAGGGAAACAAAGAAAGCGAACCTTAATAGAAGTAATAAATATTAAAGAAAGATCATAAAAAATTTAAAAAATATGTTTTTTACTATTAAAATGATTTAATATAAATATATTTACTAATAGATATTATTAGATTTATTATAATTGTTAAATATATATCTTTTCATCTTAAGAGACCTTAAACTAAATAATATAATTTAATATATTAAATATAAGGTCCAATTTTGCATTAAAAGTAAAATATAATATATTTTTATAAATGCAAAGAAATGGTTGCCTAAGGTAGCGAAATGCCTTGTCCATTAAATGTGGTCCTGCATGAATGGCGTAATGATACAACAGCTGTCTCCGCGGTAGACTCAGTGAAATTGGAATGGTCGTTAAGATACGATCTACACCCATAGATAGACGGGAGTGCGACCTGTTAAGTTTATTTATATAATGTGGAGTATACCCACCTAGATGTTCTTTCTACGAATTCAAAGTAGCATGCATTAAAGTAATTTATTTGTATGAAGCCTACTTATGTCCAATATATATATATTATAATAAAAAATTATTGGAATATGAACTAAATTTTTAAGGGTAATTAATATGAATCTACGATTGAAGCGCTTTAAAGGGTGAATTTGTGATTAATGGAAATTAAGTGTTTCCGTACTTAATTTAAGAATCCGTTTTTAATCAGCGTATAGTAGGACCCTAAAAAAAAATTATTAAGGTGTATAAATAAAAACAGGATAACCCCATTGAGATCCGGACGGGCCCCTTTGGGGCCTTGGATCATCCCTTCATCTATAGATGAAGGGATGATTCTTTTATTTTATAATAAGGAGGTAAATGTGTAAATATTTATAACTCTTAATGGGAGTAGGATGTCTTAAAAAGCAAATATCAATTTTTAATAATATTAAAGTATTGGTAAATTTTCTTATTAGATATATTAGACTAATATGATTATATAATTTGTTTTATGCTTTATAAAATTCGGTCCTCACCCTGGGACCGAATTTTAAGAAAGTTCATATTAATTTATTTTATTTAAATATGAAATCTTTTATTTATATTAAAAATTATGTAATTTATAATAAGAAAAGGCCTACGTAAGACAGGTATTAAGTATAATTTAATTTAAAGTTTAATGTAGTTTTAAGATATGTTCTATTCTAAAGAAAACAAAACAAATTTGTTTTGTTTTTTTAAGGGATTAATATAATTATTTTTAACAGTATTTGGCAGAAAAATTTATAATCCTAATTTTAAAAATTGGAATTCTCAAACAAAATTGTTACAGAAAAATAAATTTTTTGTATGTTCTCATGATCTATATTCTAATAATATTTGTAATGATAGTACTACTTCCATTTTTAATTCAAGGAATTTTTCTTGTTAGGGCAGAGCAACAGCCCCCTAAAAAAGATACAAATTTATTGAAATTAACTGCATGATATGTTACAGGTATAACAAATGGTGAAGGATCATTTCAAATGACAATTCAAGATTTTAAAGGACAAGGTTTAAAAGGATTTAAACCTTTTCTCGAGTTTAAATTAACTGAAAAGAAATATTCAATTGATTTATTATTAAAATTAAAAAATTTTTTTTTCACCTCATTATGGAAGAATAAACGTAGATAATAGTAAAACAGAAACTTTAAAATACGTAATTTCCAATATTAATGATTTAATTAATAAAGTTATACCTTATTTTAATAATTTCTCTCTAAAATCAAGTAAATATGTAAATTATGTTGATTTTTAAGAAGCATCATTATTAATGTTTGATAAATAGCATTATACTTTTGATGGAATATTTAAATTAAAAGAAATGAAATCTAATGTGAATAGAGCTAGATCTTTTGAAGATAAATTTAATTTCTGTTTAAGTAATGATATAAAATTAACCCTTGGATGAATTCAAGAATTTATAGATGGAGAAGGATCGTTTCAATGTGAAATTATTAAATCTAAAAGGGGCCTTATTTATTTTTAAGTAGTGGAGCCCTAACAAACCCAGAAAATTCTTTAAATGTATTGTAAATTTTTCTTTGCAAATTAAACAAAGTAATTATGATGTAGCAGTCTTAAATGCTATTAAAAAATTTTTTAATGTTAGGTATTTGAAGCCTAAATATAATATTAGAACAACTACTACATTATGAATACGAGATGTAAAAAAAGTATCTAAATTATTAGATAGTTATCCTTTATTTAGTATTAAGTGATTAAATTACTTAGATTGAAAACGATTAATAGATCTTAAAACTAAAAAAGAACATTATAAAGAAGAAGGATTACTATTAATGTATAATATTAAAAATAATATGAAAGCTAAAAGATTTAAGTAATAGCTTTCTTTCAGTTATTTGATTCTTTTTATTATTTAGTTAAAACTTAATATTTGAGCTGTATGTGGTGAAAGTCACATGTACAGTTCTTAGAGGGGGAAAATCTTGTAAAAGATTGACCTATCTCACCAGACCCTAGCAGCTTTACTGCATTTAGTTATTGTCTTTTAAACTAGAAAAATATAAGTTTAATTATAATTAGTCGACCATATAATGAAAAAAAAAATAAATAAATTAGTATTATTTATACTTATTTTTTCATATAATAAATATGGAATTAGGACTTTTAACTTTTTGTATTTTTTTGATTAATAAGATATTATTTAATATTTGTACTATTTTTATTAGGACTACATAGAATTAAAATTATTATTACTCTCTATTTATAGATTTATTAATATATTTTTTTAATAATTATTTTATTATTATTTATTCTATGATTAAATGACTAAAGGGTAGTTTATGTGGGGTGCAGTTCCCAAAAATAGTAACTGGGAAGTCTAATAACACAAGATAGAAAATTTTTAAGTCGTTTCGCACATTGCATTTTGTTATAATGTTTTTATATAACCCCAGAAACAATTTATTGTTTCTGGGGTTATATTCTTACTTATTCGATAAATATATAAATATAAGTCATGAAAATGATTTTATATTTATTCGACATTTTATAATTATGTTTTTCATAAATATAAATAAGAATAACAAATTACTATTATATTATGTATTTAATTTAATATAAATTATTTTATATGTAATATTTCAAATATATATTTATTTAATACAAAGCTAATTAATTAAATTAATATATATTTTGATGTTACTTGTATATAAAGTGTCTTGTATAATCAAAAACTTCAAAAATTACATGAATATGTATTATGGCTAGTTTAGCATTAGAAACAATATATCGTTTTTATGTTAATTCTCTAAAAGATTAGAATTTAAAATTATAAAAAAAAGATTATAAATATAATCTTTTTTTTATTTAAGTATTTTAATCTTTTTTAGTTGTTTTATATATTTTAATTTTTTAAGTATTTAATATAACATTAGACATATGCTCGGATAATTTTATATTTGTTTTATTTTCTGTTTTTATAACCGAAATAGGTGATTGTTTAGGTCCGCTTAACTCAGACGTAACTGAGGATCTCTTAATTGTAGAAAATAAAAAGTAATAATATTATTTTATTTGTTTAATAATTAATAGGGATAATTTATTTTTTATTATTATAATTAATAAAAGTTAAATAAATGGCAAATTTTAAGTTTTATTAAAATATTAAGCATTAGGTATGAAAGCAATAGTAAAAGTAATAATAAAATAAAAATAAATAAGAATTTATTTTTAGCTTAATGATTTTCATAGCAATATAATTATTTCTAATTGAATAGATTAAGGAAGTTTAATGGCAAATAGCAGGAGCCTAACTGTGAGACTAACAAGTCATACAGACACGTAAGTGGAGCATAATGACCAAAGGCACATATAAGGATTGATGGCCTTGATAACGGATAAAAGTTACGCTAGGGATTAGTTTATAGTCCCTTAATATTGTGAAATATTAAAAAAAAATTTAAATCAAATGAATTGCAAGAAAATTATTATTTATTATTAATTAATATATAAGAGATAATTAATTTGCAACGAAGTTTATTATATTATAATCTAATTATATTATAATATAATAAAAACGCTCAACGACTAAAAAGTAGTTTATATAATAAAAAAAAAACAATCTTTTTAAGAGTATTTGACATCTCTATAGTATTATTATAATTATTTTTTATTTTTTTCTGTTTTTTTTTAACAGGACAGGACCAGGAAATTTTTATTATTTTAAATAAATAATTATGAGTCTAAAATTTATAAGGAATAAAGTAGTAATATGGCACTGAAATAGCGGCGCCGTATAGAAATTGATGTTAAATGAAATAAAAATAAATATATTATAGTAATAAAGTATAAAAGCTATGATAAATTTATAGATTTAACATATAAATATATTATACTCTCAATGAGATATAAATTACGTATTTAAATAATAATAAATAAGATTGTTAATACATAAGAGATGATGATATAGTCTAAACCTTACTGAAAAGTAAAAGGAAATAAAGAATAAATATCTTTATATTAATAAAATTGAACAGGCTAATATTGTGAGAAAGTTCACATCGGACACATTGTTTGGCACCTCATTGGGGGCCACTTTTTATATTTGAGTAAATAAGTGAGAAAATAACCTGATTGCTAAAACCACCGTATCCTAATATGGATAATTTAGTGTAAAGAATTAAAAAATGAAGGGTTGTAAAATTATATTGATATATAAATTAAAACAAATAAAAGCGGTCAATTAGCAGATATATTATATATATGTATTGTATATATATATATATATATATCTCAACGGCTACTAGGTTATTCAACAGCCGTAATTTACGGCTGTTGTATGGTATAGTCTGAACCAATTTGAAAAAATTGGAACTACAATTGAATAAAGGAACCAATTGTGGTCCTACATATTGTATATAAAATATGCCAATAGTTAATAAAAAAAGTAAGGAATATAAATCTAAATTGGTTTTAAGTGAAGAATTAAAACAAATTATAATTGGTTTATTACTAGGTGATGGAAATATGCAAACTTTTACTAAAACAGGAGTAACATGAAGATTAATAATTTTACAAGGAGGTGATATTCATTTAGAATATATTAAACATCTTAGGAAATTATTTGATGATTGAACTGTTATGCCTATTCGCGATAATCATGAAATAAATAAAAGTGGTACTATATATAAAAATGATTTTTTAACACTTTATGTTTTGAACAATTTGCAGAAATTGGATCAGCTTTTTATAAATGAGATAATAACTTAAATAAAAGAAAAAAAATTATTCCTCATGAGGTAAAAAATTGAATATCTAATTTAAATTTAGCTTATTGATTTATGGATGATGACTCTAAAAAGTGAAAAAATAAAGTTATGAGTATGAGATTTTGTACAGATTCCTATTCTGAACAAGAAATTGATTTCTTGATTAATATACTAAATAGTAAATTTAATTTAGATATAACTAAAACACTAGCAAATAGAAATCATTGAAGATTATAGTTTCGGTTAAAAGTTATAAAAAAATTAAAAGTTTAATTTATCCTTATATAATTCCAAGTATGAGATATAAATTTCCTATTAAGGACTAATTGTTATATAAATATATTAAATATTAATATATTTGATTGACTTATATATATATATATATATATTAATAGTAGGTAACATATTTGCGATGTCGACTCTAATTAACCTCCTGGTGCAGGCGCTAGGAAGGGTATGGCTGTTCGCCGCATAAGAATTAACGTGAGTTGGGTTATATTTAGCCCTAAATTTCAAAAAGAATGAGCATTAGCATCAGGAAATTTATATAATTTCTAATTTTTATTTATTATTTGTAAAGATAGATAAAACTTTACAAATAATAGGGAAAGTTAAATTTCTTATTTGTATTGAAAAATTGGATAAATTGCAAAGAATACATTAAAATAATATTTATATTATGTTAATTTGCAGCGTTTTTTATTATAGTATAATTTAATTATTATTTGTTATCAAATAATTTATAATTTAGGATAAAAAATATATAATTTACTTATAGAAAAATTAATAATTATTAATAAAATAATAAATACGTTCAACGACTAGAGGATTTTTTTACTATTGTAAATTCTCCAAGAGAATCCAAATTTAATAAAAGAATAAAATTTAATATGTGATAACTGTAAATAATAAAAATTTTTTTCATTATTAATTTGAGTAATTTGATTTTTAAAAGATATTATTTAAAAACTTTGTCTTTAAATGACTATAAAGAGATTATAGATTATTAAATTTACCAAAATATTTAAAATAAGTTTTAATAGGTTTACTTTTATTTGATGGGGGATTGGAAAGATCCTCAATAACATTATTTGTAAGATTAAATGTAACTATGTCAACAAAAAATTTTTCTTATTTATTTCATTTATATAATTTATTTGAGCCTTATATAAATAGCGATATTCAAATATTGGATATATATAAAATTAATGATAAAAGAAGAGAGCGAAAAATTTATACGACTGTGTGATTTAAAACAGTTTCTATTCCACATTTTTTGTATTATTATGATTTATTTTATAAAAAAGATAAAACAAAAAATAGATGAATTAAAACTATATCTGATGAAGTAAAATATAATTTTGATTCAATAGTATTAGCACATCTTATAATAGGAGATGGTAATTATCTTAAGGATAGGAATATTATTTGATTATATACTAATAGTTTTGATAAAAATGGTGTTATTATATTATCTAATATTATAAAAGAAAATTTACAAATAGATAATAAAGTAATACATGATCGGAAAGACCAATATATAATAATTATTGAGAAAAATAGCCTAAATTTGACAACTGATTTAGTTCTACCTTATATGCATCCAAGTATGTATTATAAATTAGGATTAAAATTTGAATCTAATAAAGGTTTTGATTATTTTAAAATATTAAATTTTATTTAAGATATTAATATCTGTATATTAAATATGAAATAGTCTGAACCATATTGATAAATATGGATGTAAAAACTTAAATGTTTTTATATAAACAAATTTGTAAATACGTCGTGAGACAGTATGGTCCCTATCTTCTATGGGAATCAAAAGTAAAATAAGGAAGGTGCCCTCGTACGCAAGGACTGGGAGCAACTAACCTCTGGTGTTCATGCTGTTGAAGTTAATATCTGTATTGTATATTTGATTAAAATAATAATATAATTTAATTTCACCTAATATACAAACTAAGGCATCGCATGATAGCTAAGTTAGAATTTAATAAGAACTGAAAGCATATAAGTTCGAAGTCCTCCTTACTATACTTTCAATTGAAATAAGTAGTAGACTACTATTATCTAAATTTAGGCAAGAACTTTACGCACTGAAACTTTCTTAGGTAATCTTGTGCTAATTAAATTTTTTATCTTCTTATTATTCTTATCTAATAATTCATTTTTAATTCTATATAACTAATAAGATATTAAATAGTTAATAATATATTTATAGTCTTAAAGTTAATGGAATATTAAGGTGCGGCTGTAACTCCGCACCTTAATAGTTCATAATTTTTAAGTGTAATAGAATCAAATCAAATGTTTCGGGAATAACTGCCGCACTATATAATTTTAAAGTATAATCATATGGGCCGGCAGTAGGTATAGCCAACTCACTTTCCGGTGCGAACGAAGCTTCGCACCGGAAAGTGAATAATCATTATTCTAGTTATTTCGCGGATTGTTGTATTGGTAGCATATTAGGCTCATGCCCTACTGGAGTAAGTTCGATCCTTACGTCCGCAATTTTTTAATTTGCACGAAACTTATGAAAAAAGAATCACGATTAATATCAAGATCCTACAAGAAAACCCTTTTAATTAGAATTAAAAATGTTTTTGTTGCCCCTTGCTCCGCTGCTGACATCCCTCCCCTTTTTTATTTTAAATTATTTATATTTTATTTATTATATTCATTTAAATATTTACACATACTCCATTTATATTTATTTCGTTTTTTTTTATAATATTTTTTGTGGTTTCGGATCAATTGAATCTCGATCCATACTTTGTACGGAGGATTCTTCGGTTCTGATAAATTCTAATCAAGATCCTGATGCTGATCCTGCCTAATCATGATCCTTTTATAAATTATTATTTAAATTATTAAAATAAATAATATATATATATATATATATATAGTTTAAATAATGAAATATAAATATATTATTTAAATAATGAAATATATATATAAAGATATAATTATTAGAATCTCAAATTAACCACTTTTAACTTAATTGAATTACTATTTTTATTGATTTTTAATTTAATTTTTTTAATATAATTGGTTTTTTAACTTAATTGGTTAAAGTGTTCGTTTGATAAGCGTGAAATAAAAGTTCGAGTCTTTTAAAAACCAAAGAAAAAGAATTTATACAGAATCAATAATCTTATTATATTTATTATAAATATTTTAATAGATAAATTATTATTATATTTAAATAGAATCTTTTTTTTAGAAGATCCTCTTTCATGAATATTCTGATCTGATCGTATTTTTAATAGATAGAGCGCAGCCAAAGTTTATCTATTATATAATGTTTCTCTTATATTATACAGTTTTTTAATATATTATGGTTTTTTAGCTTAAAATGTATAAAACTTGGATTTAAAGAATACTCTTATTTGAACCTTAGTCTGAACCTTTTCTCATAGCAGAGGGCTTTTCAGTCCAGGCTAATTAGCCGGCCCCGGCCTTTAGGCCCGGGTCAGAGTTATATCTGGTAAAGTGCAGTTCCTCTTTGGTTCTTTAAAAGAGGTAAATTTTAAAAAGGTAAATTAGGTATAAATATAAAAAGAATTATAAAAAAAATAAAGTAAAAAGTATTATTGATTTAAATTTATAAAATAGGTAATATCAGGGTAAAATATTGATAATTGGTATATATTAAAATACCATTATTCATGACTAAGATATATTTTTGTACTATTTACTAAATAAATAATTTAAAATAAAAAAATAGTTAATATTAATTCTATATTTAAAAGAAAATTAAAAAGTAAAAAAGTAAGGTAAATAAGGTAAATAGCTCATTAGTTGATTACATGAAAAAGTATATTTCCTTTCTCATCTTTATATAAAGATATATTAGATATTAATATAAATATATATATATATTTATATTAATTTATATTTTTTATAATTGTAAATATTTCATTCTTTTTAAAATAACTCAAATATTTCTGATCCTGATCTTTTGTGGTATAAATATTTATTGAAAAGTAAATTCTTTATAAAATAAATAATTCTAAAAAGTATATTCATAAAAAAAATATATTTTATTAAATATAAATAAGATTGAAAAAAATATATAAAATAAATATTTTTTTTTTATAATTAAAAAAAGTATCTAATCTAAGTATCCGATCCGATCCATATATGGATCGGATCGGATTCATACAAAGTATGGACCCTCTTAAAATATTTAGAATAAAGAAATAAATAATAAAAACCAAAAAGTAAATAAAAAAAAAATTAAATTAGATATTTTAAGCGAATATGAGAAAATATATAATAATAAAGTACAAAAAGAATAAAAATAAGAATAGTAAAGTAAAAAAATAATATAAAAAATAAAGGTCGGCTGGCTTATAATAAAAAAGAATAAACGTCTAATATTGGCAAAATATAAAAGAAAAAAAAAATAAAAACAATAAAATTTATAAAGAAAGTGAAATAAGAGTAAGAGAAAAACAAAAATTTAAAATAAAAAACAATATTAAAAAGGTTGAGTAGGTACAGAGGATTTTCATAAGTCTTCACAAGAGGGTCAGTGTCGAAAAAAGAATTTTAAGAAATAGAAAAAAATATATATTAAAAGAAGAGTTATATTATTGAGAAGCACTGGAAGATACGAAGGCAGGCTCTAAAAATAAAGCATAAATATTTCCCAGGGCGCCCGGGCGGGCGGCCGGGCGTGCGAACGGACGCCAGAGTATATAATGTCAGAATATAGTAGAATTAAGGGCAAGAAGGAATTTAAATGAACTTCAATAAAGATGGAAAAGACTGAATAAATTAACTACAAACACAATAATACGTACTATAAGTAAAAATATAAATAAATAAAAACAGTAAAGATAATAAAATAATTAAGTAAATAAGGAATAATAGTGGAAAACTGAGAATAAAGGGACCGTACCCTCCCCCCAGAGTTGGAAAAGTAAAATTTTATATATAAAATTATATGTGTATCATTATTTAATAGGGATATATTTATAATAAAGACCTGAAAAAGTAAAAAAAATGAAGCAGCCACATAGAAAAGGTTACTCAATAATGTTACATAATAAAAAAAAAAATAAAATATTAAAATAGAAATGTAATCAAATACTTAAAATAATGTAAAAGATATAAAGTAGAAAAAGTAAAAGGTTAAGATGCTAAAGCTACCTGTAAATAGAGATAAACAAAAGGACGGAGCCTTATTTATTTTTAAGGACACAACAATAATTTTAAATAAAGAATAAAATGTAAAATAACTAGAAACAAAAGGAGTTTTAGGTACTATAAACATTTTATTAAAAATAAAAAAGAAATATTTTAAAATTACGATATAAAGATAAAAATCAAATTTGATTTTTATCTGAAAAGTTGAATAAGAACAAATGAAGATAATATATGATGAAAGAATAGTATAAATAAGTTAGATAAATTCATGACATGTAAAAAAAAAAAATAAATAGTGAAGAATAGTATTTTGTATTATTATAAAAAGTCTTGATCTAGATCCTGATCTTCTCAGCGGAATCTATGAAGAGATAAATCAGGTTCCGGAAAGGGCTCCGAATCTGCATATTTTATAAATTTAATAAAAAAGGAAGGAGATAAACATACGAAGGTAAAAGGAAAAATTAAAATAAAAGAACAGAAAGAAATGAAAGATAATAATAAAAATAAGAAAGGAGAAATTGAAATATTAACACCTATATATGGAGGATATAAAAAAAGTATATTAATAAATGCCAATAGGAAGGCATTTATTAATATAATGAACGAAAGAAAGATAAAAAGAGAACCACGAATAAAAAGGAAACAAAATATAGGAGTACAAAAGGTATCAAGTAATTTATTTGAGATAAAACAAGGAATAAGTAAAGTAAAAAAAATGGAATATAAGAATATAATAGAAGAGAAATATAAAAATATCGAATTAAGGAAAGTAGAGAATAAATTAAAATCAATAAATTATTATTTTACACCAAGATATGTGGCAAGAAGCATGACAACACAATTAAGGAGTTGACCTAATACTATATATAGTTATATAAAAGGAACAATAAGAGATATAAAATATAAAGATATAATGGCAAGTAAAGTAATAAATATATTTATGAATCCAATATATCTAAAGAGAAAAATAGTACAAGAAGGTGAAGGTATTAATAGTGAAAAAAGGGCGCAGGTGCAGAGGATCCTCAGGCGAAACGTAGAAGGTATCCTTAGAGAGAAAAGAGGAATATGAGGAATAAGTATAAAAGGAATAAAAATAATAAGTAAATATATAAATGAAGTAATAAAATTTACATCTATAAGATCTCGACAAGAAACAAAAGATATTGAAAATTATAATAATATAATATTAACATTACCTTGAATAAAAAAAGAAATTAACTTAGCTCGAAGTATTAGAAAATATCTAAAAGAAAGAAGATCAGGTTTGATATCGGGATATATGCCAAAAAGAAGGGTTATATTTAATAAAGAAAGAAAAATGTATATAAGTAAACCATTATTTAAACATACAGCTTGAAATGTAATAATTGATTTATATATATATAATAATAAAAGTTATAAATTAGGAAAATATCATAATATGTTGAAATTAAGAGCATTATATAAATATATGTATAGTATGTATATAAATTATAAAGAAATGATACAAAATATAATGTCACGTCCAAGAATATTTTATATAAATATAATTGAACCCAAGACGATTAATTATTATTCAAATATAATAGAAAGTTATGAAAAAATAATGATACATATGAGTAAAAAGGAATATATATATAAAATATTAAATATATTAACATGAAATAATAAAAATGAAATCTCTAGTTCCTCTTGTTGGGGGGGCGGAGCAACAGCCCCAAATATTAAGAAATATATGATAAATTTACCATGAAATTATGATAAAATGAAAGAAACAAATTATGAATTAAAAATACCACAAGGGTATCATCAATTCACAGAAAATATTATAACAAAAAAGACTAAAATTGAAAATGAGAATTTAGACAAGATAAAGCCAGAAAAAAAAAGTAAAATAAAGGAAGTAAATGAAAGAGAAATATCTCAAAAAAATAATCTATTGGAAGTAATAGAAAGAGCGCAAGTGCCAGTAGAGAGCATAGAAAAAAAAAAAAATAAAAATTGTGATTCTTTTGCAAAATTAATATATAAAAAATCACATATTGGTAGATATGAAAATAAGAATAAAATTAAATGATTAAGAATAAAAAATAATATAAATAAATATAGAAGTATCTATAATAATAAGAAAAAAAACATATTTATAAATAATTTAATTTATTTAATAAACAAAAGAGTAATTAAAACAGGTGAGATTAAAAATGATTTAGTATCTAGTGAATACAATAAAGATAAAGGGTTCCTTGTAGGATTTCGAAAACTTTCAAGATGGAATGAAAAATATTTTTTATTAAAAGAGCAAGAAGTAAAAATAAATAAAGTATCGAGAGAACAGGGAAAACAAAAAGGATCAAGGTTTCTTGAAGATTTAGATAAAAAAAATAAAACAATGTTTATTATGCTGCCCTGATCCTCTTTAAATAATTATACAAAAAAGATCAAACACAATACAAAGGCGAAAATCAAAGAGAATCTCACATGATCCTGATCCTCTTCAGAAAAAAATAATAAAAATAAAAAGAAAGAATTTTTTAAAAAGGAAGGAGTCGTAGAAGATTTTAATAAGGTTAATAGTAAAAAGAAAGAAGAAAGAAGAGTAAAAATATTTGGAAAAGATAAATTAACATTGAAAAATTTTAAGAGAAAAATATCGAAAGGATATGGGAAAAAATATAGTAAAATAGATCCGAAATTTTTAAAAGAACAAACAATGAAATATAACTTATATGGAATATCACAAAAAGCGGATAATAATCCTAACCAGAAATGAGTATACGATACTAAAACAAAGATAAAAGTACATATAAGTAAATATTTAGAAGATAAGTTAATATTTAATAAAATAAAAGAAAGAAAAGAAAGAAAACAAAAAGTAAAACAAGAGAGCGCAAAAATGCTAAAATCAGTAACAAATAATAAAAAAGTAGGATATGGATCGGATTCTCTACACCTGCGCCCTAAAAACAATATTACTAAGGATCAGAATCAGATAATAATTAAAAAGAATAAAAACAAAATAAATAGTTATACTAATAATCATTTACATAAAAATAATAAATATAATCATGAATATAATAATAATAAAACAAGAAAAGTACATACTTTAACATTAATTAAATTACTTGAAAAAAAAGATATATATAAAAATATAATAAAGAATAGATATTCAAATAAAAAAGTTGATTTACATTTAATAGGAAGTAAAAATTCAAATAAAGAAATAAATCCTCTGACAAAAATAAAAAATCTAGATAGAAATAAAATACTAATAAAAAAAAGAATCAGTAAAAAAATTGGTAAGATTGCTTCTTGATATAATATTCAAAAAGGTATAGTACCAGGATCAGCATTAAGATTAGCATTACCATCAAAAAGAGGATCCTGATCCTCTGGGTGTCGAAGACAAAAAATTAATTATATAAGATATGTGAAAGATATGTATTTTGAAAAAAATCAGGATACTAAAAAAAGAAGTTGAGATTTATTAGATAATACTATTATGAAAAGATTAATAAAATTAATAACAAAGACAGAAAATGAAAATAAAAATAAAAAAGACGCAGACATAATCTACAAAGAAGGGTTCTCCTCAGAAAATAAAATAAATTATATACTTAAAAAGTATACAATTTATTCTTATGAAAAAATAATAAATAAAATAAAGAATAATTTAGAAAACATTAGTGATAGTGATAAATTGTATATAGATATAATAAAACAAGATTTTTATAATGTTAATAGAGATGTATTGGTAAGTAAATCTTTAGATATTTTTGAAGATGAATATGATACTATAAATAAATCATATAATTATGGATATAAGAATAAAAATTTATATAATAATATAAAGATAAATTTTAAAGGTAAAGGTTATTATTGAACAAGAATATGACAAACATTAAATTTTAATAATAGAGAAGAAAACATAATAAATAATTTAAGATTTAGTGACAAAGTATTTAAACCTTATTATAGATATACAATACGGTTATTTATATTAAATGAGTATAAAAATTTTATAAAAAAATTAGGTTATAAAAATATAATATTACATTATTATATACCTATGTTATATGAAAAATTTAATTGAATAAGAGAAAATAATTTAAAAATATTAAATTTTATAGGAGTGAAAACATTATTCAATTTGTTTATATATAATTACAGGAGTTTATTTATATTGAAGCCAAAATATTATTATATTAATAAATATAGATATTATAAAAGAAAAGGAACAAGATTAAAATATAATACATGATTAAGAAGTATAAAATATTTAAAAGCATTAAGAAAAGCACCAAAAAGTTATTGATTAAGATATCATAAATTAATAAATTATTATTACATAAGAATAGTAAATTATGCAAAATGAGACACAGAAAGAAAAGTAATAATGCCTTATGTTTTATATTTTGAAGATATATTGTTTAATATATATGGTAAATTAGCAATAATAAGAATATGACCTTTAAAAAGATATTTCTTAAGTAGTTATATATTATCAGAAAGATTAATGCTTTTATTAGATAAGAAAGCAAATTGAAGTAAAAGAAGAAAAAGTATAACTGGGTTATTTACACGTTTTGTATTTAAATTTATAAATATGTTGAAAGTATCAAAAATAGATAAGATTTATGAATTTAATCTTGAAAATAATAGTAAATGACCAAAAGAATTAATAAATATTATAAATAAAAATATACCTAAACAAGGAAATTATAATAAATTAGAATATAATTCAAAAAAATTAGAAATGTCTAATATATTAAGCACATATTTAATAAGAAATGGAGAATTAGAAAATTATATACCTTTAATAAAATTTTATTATTATAATTTGGCAAAAAATACATATTTAAAAATTAAAAAATGAAAGAAAAATAAATACAAATTATGAACAGGAATGAAAAAAGGTCTAATAAGATATTGAACGAGACCTATAAAAAATTATGTTCATGATATAATAAGTAATCAAGATATATCAGGAGTAGAATTAAGATTAACAGGAAGAGCTAAATCTAAAGCAAGAGCATTTAGTTTAATTTATCAATACGGTACTTTTTTAGGTGCTAAACATTTCAATAAAGTAACTCATAAATATTTAACAATATCAAGTTATTACTTAAGAAATTCTCTAAAATCAACTATGGATTATACTCAAAGAGCAGGTAATTATCAAGCAGGTACAACAAACTTGAAATTATGATATTCTTCTTTATTATCTAGTGATATAATGGAACTTTTATCTTATTTAATAAAAATGAAAGAAATTTATAATGCATTAATTAATAGAAACTTTATAGTTCATAGTAATATAAAATATTATACAAATTATTATAAATGAAATCGAAATAATACTAGAAAAGTTTTAAATTATTTTAGAAACAATAGATACAAATTAGAAAAAGGATTAAAAATAAGAATACCAAAATACACTAAGAACAGAATAAAAACAAAAAATATGGTTTTAAATCAAAATTTAATAACTAATAAAAAAAGATTAATAATTAGAAAACCAATAATATCTAATCTTGTAATTAATCAAATTAAAAATAAAAAAAAAATATAATAAATAAAGATAAATAATAATACAGATATTTTTATATTTTCATATAAATAAGAATTTAAAAATTTTATAATATGAAAATAATAAATAATTATTCGAAAAATAGCTCCAGCTCCACAAAATTATTAATATTATAAATAATTAATCTCTTATTGGGGCGGAGCAACAGTCCCTTATTAAATTATAAAATTTATATTATTAAAAAAAAACCAATATGTCAAATATAGATAAATTTTTATTTCTATGTTTTACAATAATTGTTATATATTTTAATTGCTAATAATTTTTTAGATATAATAACTTATTTATAAAATTAATTGAAAGGAATAAAATGCAAATATTTTAAATATTACCTTAATAATTTTTTGTTAATTATTATATAGCATACCTTGTTAAGTATTATCCCATTTGAACCTGGATATATCTGGATTCGGATAGGATACTCCCCTTCCCGAAGGATCCTCCTTCTCCCCTCGAGAATATAACTCAATTGGTAGAGTATTCGCCTTTTAAGCGAAGGGTTATAAGTTCGAACCTTATTATTCTCATTGGGTAAATTGTTTAATGTAAATGCAACTATATATTAATTAAGTTATTTTTATTTTAACTAAAGAATAATCCACTTTAGTTATTATGTTAAATTATATAAATTATAAGAGAATTATTTAATAAAAGTACAAATAAAAAAAATTTTATTTTTTTTTTTAATTGAGATAAGAATTAGGGGTTTGGGATAATCTCAAAAAGTAATATTTTTTTGTTTATGACTAAGGATCCTCTGCGGGAGCAAGCCTGCGCCTGCGCCCTGATCCTTTTTTGGCTTTCCTAGGGTTAGGATCAAAGTATATAAAGGGTTAGGGATTGGGATTTAAGGCCCATGGCAAACTATTTTTTATTAAATATAATTATATTACTTTATATTTTTTATTATTATATATATTTTTGTATTATCTTATTCATTTTTGTATTATCTTATTCATTTTTGTATTACTGTAAACATTTAATAATAAAATTAGAAACAAAAAATGATATAGTTTTATCTAATTAAGTAGAAAATGGATTGTAGACTAATAGGTAGGTCTCTGGTATTTGGCACCAGTATGTGGAAGTTCAAATCTTCCCAATCCAATGTAATAACTTTAAATTAGTACTAAAAATCTTTTATCTTTTTATCTTTTTTAATTGAAAATGTTTAAGAATGATTTGATTTAATTTTCTTACTTCAATTATTATAAGCTTTTAAAATTCTTTATTAATTTCTTATATTCTATCTTATATATTTTCGAGATTGAATTAATTTTATATCATATATATATATATATATTAGGGCAAAGCTAAATATATATAATATAATATTATTAAAAATATAGCTATTATAAGTGTAAAGTAAGATAAATAATCTTTAATGTCCTTTAAAATATAATGAATTTATATAAAAGTAATAAGTAAAGTATTAAAATAAAAAAAACTATCAAAAGTAATATAATTTATATAATCTAATTTTTATTTATAATTTAAAATAGAATAATCAAATTCTTTAAATTTGATAAAATTTTCTGCGGTAAGAATCAGGGTATTCGCTAAAAATAAATAGCCTTACTCCGCCCTGCCCAATCTAGAATAAATTAATTTTGACTTAAAATTTATTAGATATTAAGGTTTTTAAGAGAATCAATAAACTAGAAAAAATAAATAATATAAATACTTAAGTGAAAAATGGTCTTAGGAATAAATATACAAATTATTATTAATCTTAACTTAAGATAACAGAAAACGTAATTATAAAAGACATATTCATAAAAAGGAAGGAAAGGATTCCTAATTTATTTAAATAAAAAAATTAATTTATTTAAATAAAAAAAATAAGACTACATAAAAAAAATACCAAAGGATCCGATCCGGTAGAATCCGGATCGGATCTATACAAAGTAGGGAGGATCCTGATCCTTTTCGGGAAATTAAAAAGACCCTCAGGCTATGAGCCTGAGGGTCTCAAGACATCAGAAATTTATTTATATTCATTTATAATTAGATATATAATTTCTGTAAACAAAAGTTAATTTAATATCAAAAGGAATGGGCATAACTTAAGTACTTATTATTAATTAATTTTTATATAAGTAGTAATAGTTGGGAAACTAAAATTATTTGTGATATACTATTACTACAATAATGCTAAAAATAAGCATATATTTTCACTTATTGTCAATAGATTAAGTAACAGAATGTAAATAATATTAAAATTTTTTTAATATTAAATAAATCTAATTATATAAAAAAAATTTTTTATATTTTTATCTTTATTATATTTTAGTTGTTAAATGAATATTTTAATAAAAAATTTTTTTATAACCTATAATATATAATAATTAAATATAAAATAATAAAATAACAAAGATTGTTATTTTAACAGGATTCATCTGGATGAATAAAATTGAGGATGCATATTTTGTATGGAGGATCCTCTTACTTGTTTTTTTTTATTTTAGTTTATTAAATTATAAAATTCATGTATTATATTTCTTGTTAGGGGGGCTGTTGCTCCGCCCCAACAGGAGCAACAGCCCAAAAAAAAAATTAAATGTTATGTTCGGCTTACATATATATATATATATATAAGTGTTTCCTAGATGCTTAAGAATTAAATTAATTTATTTTTAAGTATTATTTGATAAAACATTATTTAAATATAAATAATGTTTGGTTAGTTAAAATGAGACGATAAAAGTTGATTATTTAATTTATAAATAATAAAGTAAAAGATGTATCAAAAAAATATTTTTAATAATAAATCTAAAGAATTAATTAGATGATTTAATTGAACAATAAATTCCAAAATAAGCCAAAACGACAATAAAACAGTAAAAATTCAAAACTTAAATAGAATTGAATTTTTATCAGAAGTAACCAGAATTGACTGATTAAAAAGATGATTGTTTTCGACAAATGCTAAAGACATATTTCGACCGGGCGGAGTATTTTGTCACATAGAAGTTACTTTTATGTGTCGTAGAATTGTTCACACAGGATTTTCTAGGTGATATTTAAAGTTCATAACATGAAGTAAAAAATTATGTATTACAAAAGAACGCAAACACAGAATATATTTAAAGAACTATATATCAAATAGAACAATCCGATCCTACGGAGGCTTATTCAGATTAGCACAATTCAACGAAGCTGTGTTAAGAGATCTAAATAATAACTGCAGTAACAAAGTAAAAATAGAGTTTGTATACTCAGTGTGCCTTTACCATAAATATAATAGAATAACGTGAGTAAATCTCTGGAATAAAACTAGTTCTTCGGCTACGTGGCACTCTTTACCTCTGCCCGATGGTTATACTACAGAGAAACTATATGATGTCGATAGTTTCTGAACAATCTGTAAACCAATACTAGAACAGGAGGGTTCTAACATATTTCGAATTTATAAAAATAGCGATATAAATTCAGGACAAAATACTTTTAAACGGGGAACCTCGGAAAAAGGATATAGATTAATTATTTATAACTCAATTCTCTTAATTACTATTAGTAATATTACGAAAATTAAAATTATCTATAACATAAATATTAATTCAAACTTTAAACAAAACAAGAAAGAATTTAGATGATACAAATATGAAAGAAATAAACTGAATTTTTATATTAGCAATAATTCCACAGACAAAAGACTGTTACCTTTTAAAGGAAGCCAAGGAATCAAACCCTTGTCATTAATATTTCAACAAAAGATAGAGATAAACAACTATCTTAAAATAAAATATTATAAGAGAGTTAACAATATTAATATAGTAAACTATAATAGTCAAAATAATCGTAATACTTTGGCAGAAAGGCCAATGATAAGACTAACTAATAAGAAAAAGAATGAAGAAATAATAAATGTATATTCTCCTAGAGCAATAAAAAATGATCTGTACTGCGGTACTTCTATTAATCAATTTTTTCACAAAAAAGAGAATAATATGAATCAGGACGGGGGCAAGATAGGTGAGGAAGCAAAGGCGTCAAGTAATGTTGACGATAGTGGATTTCAGAGTAACAGCCTGAAAACTCTGAACCATATACCTTTTGGTATGCCTAATTCACCATTGTTAAACTTGAACAGTAAATATCTGAGAATTCATGTTCATTACACTAGAGATATGATGACGGAAACGTCAATATATAAGAAGAATGTACATACTCTATCCTGACCTAAGGAATGGACGGGAATAAAGGAAAGAGTTCGAAAGAAACAAATGAAATTAGCTGATTTAGCGACCACAACTAGCATATATGATCCGAAAGTATTAAGTCTTCAACGGAAACTAATATTAACCTTGGATTTTAGACAACTTGCTGTACATACTGTATGTACAAATCAAGGAAGCAAAACCCCAGGAATAGATAAGAAAATCCTAACAAACGAGTGAGAAAAGAATCAAATAGTTGGAATAATGAAGAAAATTCTGCACGAACCTAATTTATATAAAGCAACACCGGTTAAAAGAGTCCTTATACCAAAAAGGAATGGATCCTTCTCGAGAAAGCATAAGGGCAGTCTTGAGAAAAAAAAAATAAAAATGCGACCTTTAGGAATCCCTACAATACAAGACCGCTGTTTACAGTCATTATTAAATCTCGTATTAGAGCCAGTAGTTGAAATAACTAGTGACACCCATAGTTTTGGTTTTAGGAAGTTTAGATCAGCTAAAATGGCAATAGGAGCAGTGCGAAGAAATTTAAGAAGCGATCCAACTCATTATGATAAATATGTTCTAGATGCTGATATTAAAAGTTTTTTTGATAATATATCCCATAAATGACTAATGGAGAAGGTGCCTCTAGAGATAAGCCTTAAAATTATCTTAAAGAAATGACTGAAAGCAGGGGTAATTAATATAAATAAATGAGAAGAAACATATGCTGGTACGCCACAAGTTAGCGGAGGAATTATAAGCCCCACACTTGCCAACTTTACTTTAAATGGGTTAGAGAAAGCTATCTTTGATGGAGCTAGTAAAGTGTATGAAGTTCAAGGACAAGGTAAACATAAAAAACTATATATCAAAAGAAAAAATAAAGAGAGAAGAAATTACCCACAATATGGTCTCCAATTAAGTTGTATAAGATATGCAGATGATTTTTTAGTTATTGCACGATCTAAAAGATTTATTATTAAAGCGGTTAAACCTGCGGTAGAAACTTTCTTAAAAGAAAGAGGGTTATATTTATCCGTAGAAAAAACTAAAATCTTATCAGTACGAGCCTCTAATAAAATCAATTTTCTAGGTTACACCTTCCAATATCAAAAATTTTTTAAACCTAAATATAAGTTGTTTCATGACAGAATAGGACAAGAAGGTATTGCTTGTTATCCAAATAAAGAGAAATTCCTAGAAATTCGAACAAAAATCAAAAAGATCATCATGAATTCTTTGAATATTTCTGCTTATGAACTCATCACTAAACTAAATCCCATTATAAGAGGTTGGTGTAACTATTTTAATTTAAGCCAAAGCTATAATGCTCGTAATCGTCTATCTACTTACTTATTTCGTTACTTAATGGAGTGAGCACATAGGAAACATCCACGTTGAGGTAAAAAGAGAATTGCTATCTTTTACTTCTTAAGAAAACCATTAGAAGCCAAAGATATTAATCCTAAGGCAGATTACGAATTTGGCCCAAAACCGTTAAAATGAGTATTTAGAGGGCGAACTTCAAGAACATCTATCTATAACGACAATACTCGGGGTAAATTAATTGAACTCTTAAACCCCACTAAAGTCATTGCTACCCTTAGTGCTGATCGTTATAGGTTACCTAGAAAACTCGAAGAAGTACATGCTTTCCATCCTAAGTTTAACGAAATAATTGAATTTAATCAAAATATTCAATTCCTTGCTATTAAGGAGACTCCTACATTAAAAAGTAAATTATTGGTTAGACAAAAAGGATTATGTTATAAGTGTAAAACTACTTTATTGACAGAAACAGGTGAATTAAATTATGATGGATCTTTACATATACATCATATAGAACCACGTGGTAAAGGGGGTTCAAAATGACAAATTAAAAATTTAGCTTTAGTCCATTCACTATGTCATAATTTAATTCACGAAAATACTGAAAATATAAAATAAACTTTACTACTAGTTTATGGTGGCTCATAAATGGATCATCTTATACAGGTAAACCGTTGTAAATTATGTTCAATTTATGAAGTTTGATTGAGCCGGATGCCGGGTGACTGGCACGTCCGGTTCTTTGAGGGGATGTCGTCGTGAGGCGGGTTCCATCTCTAGTGGTACTTTATACTTATATTTTGCAATATTTAGTGGTATGATAGGTGCTTGTTTATCTCTTTTAATAAGAGTGGAATTAACATCACCAGGAACACAAATTTTAGCAAATGATACACAGCTGTACAACACTATTATAACAGCACATGCGTTTCTCATGATTTTTTTTATGGTTATGCCTGGTATGGTTGGAGGATTTGGTAATACTCATATAAATTTTATACATTTCAAGCCAGAAAATTTAAGAATTATTTTAAATATATTTCATATTGTAAAAAATAAATTAAAAACTAAAAGAATAAAAAATATTAATTATTATAGTACAAATACTAATATAGAGAAATTGTATAATGAGTCTAATTTATGTAGTTATTTAGCTGGATTAATAGAGGGGATGGTTCTTTTGCTGTTCATGATCTAAATTCCAATAGTAAAAAGTATAGTCCTAAAATTATAATTGTTTTCAAAAAAGGATCAGGGCGCAGAGGATCCTCAGCAGATTTACCTTTAGCTAATTATTTAAAAAGTTTAACTATATCAGGTAAAATTTTAAATAAAGAATCTAAAGGATATATTCTTTGACAAATTCAAGATATAGTTAGTATATTTAGAATTGTTAATTTGATAAATGGTTATATGAGAACACCAAAAATAAAAGCTCTATGAAAAATAATAGAGTGGTTAAATAATTATATAATTGTTAATCAACATAGTAAATTATCAAAAAAAAAAAATATTAGCTAAAATTGAAGAATTTAGTAATTTATATAAGAATAAATTTAGATATCCTGTAATAAGAAAGGGATTAGATCTTTCCCCTATTAATTCTAATGCTTGATTAGCTGAATTTTCTGATGCTAATGCAAACTTTTCTATTAATATTTGTAAACGATGAAATAAAAGTTCTATGAGAGTTCAATTATTTTATAAATTATAAAGCACAGACATATAAAACAAAATTTAATAAAATAGATGAATCCTTATTTGATATAATGTCAATAATAGCTTCATATATAAAAGTCAATCTTTTAACAAGAACTAGATGTATTAATAATAAAGAATTTAATAGTTTTATAATAATAACTCATAATAAAACTAATTTAAATAATATAATTAATTATTTTTCTGATTTCCAGTTGTTATCATCTAAACGTTTAGATTACAATGACTGATGTTTTATATTTAAATTACAAAATAATAAAAAATAACTAGTTATTATATAGAAGAAGCATTAAAAATGAGGAAAGATTTTAATAAACCACGAATCACATTTAAATGAAATCATTTAGAAAATTCTTATTTAGAAAGTTAAAATTTTAATTACCTTTATCAATTTTAGAGTTGATATATATACAATATTATATGAGAAAAACCATTTTATATTACTAAAAGAATAAAGGTAATTCTCAGGAAATCTAGTATTAATATTAGATTCCTTAACGATTATACATATTGCTATTATTAAATAAATTTTATTGTTATTTAATAATATGGAGAAGTAGTCTCTACATAATAAGATATTATGTAATATTGAATTTCTTTGTACCTTTATTAATAGGGGCAGTAAATCATATATTATTCATATTATATATAAAAAATATATTAATTAACTTTTATTTTCTTTCTTTAAGAAATATGTATATAATTTATAAAGAGAGTGGATATAGATTTATACATAGAGATGGATGTAATAATAATAATTTTAATACATATTTATCTGGATTGTTTGAAGGAGATGGACACATAATTATATCTAAAAAAGATAATAATTATAAAAATGTAGAAATAGCTATAACTTTTCATGAAAAAGATTTAAATTTATGTGAACACATAAAGGAATTATAAAATTTGTAGAAACGGTTAATGGTTATCTTCGTACACCTAAGTTATATAAGTTTAATTTAATAATTGATTATTTAAATGATAAATATTCATTTAATATAACAAAGTACGATCCTGACTATTCAGATTTGGGTAATAACAATTGATTATCTGGCTTTATAGATGCAGATGGTAGTTTTCAAATTAGATATTCAGGACCAAATGCTAAAAAATTACGTATCAATTGTGAGTTAAGAATAGAGCAAAGGATCATTGACCCTTTTTCTTCTCTAAGCTATAAACGAATATTTGAGTTAATAGCTAAGTTTTTTAATAGAAAATTAGAAATTACTAAACATAATGTTAATAAAGAATATTATATGGTGAGAACTAGTAATAAAAATAGTTTGAGAATAGTCTTAGATTATTTAAATAAATATAAATTATATTCTATTAAATATTTAGATTATTTAAATTGAGTTCAAGCTAGTAATTTGTTATTAGAGAGTAAAGCCTATTTACCTGAAAATAAGAAATTAATATATAATTTAAAAAATAGTATGAATAATAAAAGAACAGTATTTATTTGAACCCATTTAAGAAATTTATAAATAATAAATTCCTAGATAGGGTAATAATAAATATTGTAAATAGATTGCCCTGTTAACATTATAGTTAATAAAAAAGTTAGATATATATATATAAATAGATTCTTATTTATTAGATGATAATACTAAATTATTATTTAATAATAAAATTTAAGAGACTAAACGCTAAATATTAAGAAATACTGATTTTTGTAATTTTTTAATAAAGTCTTAGTCCTTTAGTTAATTTTATTAAAAATTTTTAATAAAATTAATTAATATTGAGTCGATATGGCAAAAAATAATGAGGAAGAAAATAAAATATCAGATATTAATTATTATTCTTTAATATCAGAAAATATAGCTTTTACCTATAATGAACAAAAAAAAAAAGAGCAAAAGATGAAGAAGATTTCTAATTTTGATGGTTCTTATTTAGCAGGGTTAATAGAAGGTGATGGTTATATTACAATAACAAACCAAGATAGAGTCATTTTAGGTATTACATTTAATATCAAAGATAAACCTTTGGCTTATTTTATATTGAAAAAAATAGGACAAGGAACAATCGTTAAAAGGAAATCAAATTCAATAGAATTGCGATTTTCTGCGAAAAAGTCCTTGGAGTATATTGTAAATATAACAAATGGAAAGTTTAGAACCCCTAAGATTGATCAAATGTATAGATTAATAAATTGATTAAATCATAAACACAATTTATCAATAGAGAAAAAAGGATATGATTTAACTTCTTTAAAATCTAATGCTTGATTATCAGGATTTATTGAAGCGGACGGTCATTTTTATATTAGATATTCTCCAAGTCAAGTAGCTTGTAAATTTTTCCTTGAACAACGTTTGATATATCCTAAAACAGGAGAAAGTTATAAAAATATAATGTTAAAAATGGCAAATTCTTTATTAGCTTTTTTAAAAATAAGAGACAGGTTAAATATAAAGAATAAATATTATATAATTAAAGCAGAAAATCAAACTTCTGTTATTGAAATAATTAATTATTTAGATAAGTTTTCTTTAATTTCAAGTAAATATTTAGATTATCTATGTTGAAAAAAAGCTTTCTATTTTATAAAGAATAAACAATATAAAATTGAAGGAAAAGAGAAAATTCTTTATTATAAAAATCAAATGAATGATAAAAGAATAATTTTTGATTGAAATCATTTAAAATAAAAAGTATCTGATTATTTTCTATTATGCCGTGTACCTCGGTAACGAGGTATATTATTACTTAGCTATATGCATGGAATTCCTCAAATCATTTGCGCCCTCTACTTTTCTGCTCCTTTTTTTTTATCTTTTCTGTTTTATTTATTATTATGTTAAAAATTATAGTAGAGGGTATTGGTAAAAAGAACAGCCATAAAGTACCCTTAATAAAAAAATATTAATCATACAGTTGAATAAATCCTAATGACGAACCATAGAGTTTTATTGGATTTTACTATTTTTTAAGCGTAAAAATCTTTATGAACAAGGGGAGAATATGCAGGAAACTTTATATAAATTGCTTAAATATAAAGGATCCTCAGAGACTATAATATTTGTTAAGCAAAAGAAAAAAAAAACAAATAATATGGACCTAAATAAAACTAGATAAATGTATATTTAAGGTAAAATAATATGGACCTATATAAAAAGAGATAAATATATATTTAAGGTCAAATCGCTAGGCTCCTATTTATAGGATGAAGACATAGTCCGGGTGTGTATGAAAATACATGTATAAAATGATTTCCTCGTTTAAATAACTTATCATTTTGGCGTGCGCTGTTTTGGTTATATTGTGCTCGATATTTAAAAATATCAGAAATTGTAGTGACATTTCATAAATCATTTAGCTTACCTAATACTGAAATGGTTAAGGGACAAGAGCATGCTAAAGAAGGGTGGACTGGTCAAAGCTCAGTAGACTATAACTCCATTCAAGATAAATATATCAATGGTACAAAATATTCCTACGTCTGGGTCTTAATGATTGCCCTATCTATCTGAGTTATAAACATAGATATTTCTGTATTGGAAAAGTCCGGTCAAAGCTTTTCTAAAACTACAACAGAATGGACACGTTCGACAAGAATTGTGGTAGAGAAACCTAAAATATATAATGGCACAATAAGAACAAATACAGGATCTCATAAAAGAAGTAATTCTCAAGGAGACGGAGGTTTCATATTAACTAAGCATTTGAGATCAAACAATGATAAACAAGATCTTAAATGATTATTTAAAGGAAAACAGTGAAATTACTCGACTAAATGTAATGCTGAGGCAAATAACCCTGGTGTTACAGAAAAAAATAAGTCGAATATAATTAAACTTGAGAATAACAAGTTTACAGGACTTTATAAGCAAATTACAGAATTAGAAATGTTAATATTAAGTTATCAAAATATAAAATCTAAACCAGGGAACATGACCTTGGGTACAGATAACATTACCTTAGACGGTATCTCTATGAAATATTTGGAAAATTTATCGGATTCTTTGAAAAATGAAAGTTTCCAATTTAAACCTGCGAGACGAGTATTGATACCAAAGAAAAACGGAAAGTCAAGACCTATAGCTATAGCTTCTCCTAGAGATAAAATAATTCATGAAGGTATGAGAATTATCCTTGAAAGTATTTTTGAACCTATTTTTCTTGATTATAGCCATGGTTTCAGACCAAATCGAGGTTGCCATTCAGCATTAAAAGAAATATCGACTTGGAATGGAACCACTTGAGTTATAGAGGGAGATATTAAAGGTTTCTTTGATAGCGTAGATCATCATATTTTGGAAAGATTACTTTGTTTACATATTCAAGATCAAAGATTTATTGACCTCTATTGAAAATTAGTTAGAGCTGGATATGTAGAAAAAGGAGTTCATTTCGAAGGACAAGAAGGAGTTCCGCAAGGAAGTATCGTATCTCCAATTTTATCTAATATATATTTACATGAATTAGATAAATTTCTGTTTGATATCATAGAGAAAGAATCTTATAAAGGTAAGTTAATTTCAAAGGTTAATCCCAAAATAGTCAATTATTCTGAAAAAATTAGTAAATTAGCTTTAAAATATAGGGAGACGAAAAATTCAGAAACATTGAAGGAACTAAAGAAATTAAGGAAAGAGAGAAATCAATTACCTAGTCGAATTCGTACTGAAATAAGATTAAGATACGTAAGATACGCGGACGATTGGGTGATTGGCATCTCAGGCACTAAAGAGAAAGCCAGAGAAATAAAAAAAAGAGTAACAAACTATTTATTAAAGGAACTAAAAATTACATTAAATGAAGGGAAAACAAAAATTACTCATTTAGGTACTGAGAAGGCGAAATTTCTAGGTATTCTTTTCTTTGTCCTCAATCCAAAAGAACCAAAATTAGTACAGAAATATAATTGAAAGAGTAATACTATTATAAAATCTAGAATAACAAAGGTCAAGATAGTTTTCTTAGCCCCATATCACGAAATAATAGATAAACTACGAATGAAAGGGTTTATTAAATCAAAAGTAAGACAAAAATTAAATGCTTCAGCAATAACTAAGTGAATCTTTCTTGATCATAAAACAATTCTATTAAGATATAATAGTGTTATAAGAGGACTTTTAAACTATTATAGTTTTGTTGATAACTTCTATGTTTTCCACACAGTAGTTGCATTTATCTTAAGACACTCTTGCGCTAAGACTCTAGCTCGAAAGTTTAACCTGGGTAGTAGAGCAAGAGCTTTTAAAAAATTTGGAAAAAATTTAACTGTAAAATATAAAGATATTAAATTAAAATCCAAAGAATTAAGTCTTTATGTACCTAATACTTTCAAAAAAACGCGTAAATTTTTAATAAATACTGAAATACATAAAGATCCTTTTATAGTTATGAATTTTAATCTTAGTACAATCTCAAATCTAGGTGAAAATTGCGCTATTTGTGGCGAAATAAAAGATATAGAAATGCATCATATTAAACATTTACGGAAAGATAATATTAAATCTTCAGGGTTTTTGAAAATCATGTCGAGTTTAAATCGAAAACAATTACCTCTTTGTGTATTTTGCCATAATAAAGTCCATGCTGGAAAATATAATGGGATTAGTCTTAATGATTTATGAATTAATAAAGATAATGATAAAGAGAAAAGGTAAGAAAAAATCCTTGAAAATAAATAGTACATACTAAAGTATGCACACCTAATTTGTAAGGGACTACGAGGGCCTAGAGCTAAATGATAAATTAGAGTAGGATCGAGTAAACCTAATATCTTAATTGTTTCTTATGATTTTTCTTTTTTTTTATTATTAATTCCCTTTTTACTTTCTGGGTTAGAATGTAATTTCGTGGAGAGCTATATGCGGTGAAAATTGCACGTATAGTTCGGTGGGAGGTTTCTTATACCTTTTTTTATAATAAATAGAACAAAGGGATAGGCTATCGACCCAACTTTTACCTCCATCATTAATTTTATTACTGTCCAGTTCATTTGTAGAAGCAGGAGCGGGAACCGGTTTTAATCAGCTGCCAAAAAATGGTGACATTTTTTCGGAAAAACTTCACTCGATGCATAGAAATTTCGTGTTACAATTTAAATTAACTTGTAATAATTTTTTTATTTACTCGTGAAATAAGAATAGTGAATTTTATTATTTATTTTTTATTATAAGGACAATAATTGTACGATCAGGTAAAAAAAGAATAAATAAGATTTACTTATATAATTCGCATGTTAAAAGAATAAAGAATAAGGAACAATATGCCTGGAAAAATCGAATAAGATTTTTCCATCAGAGACTGAGTATAAACTCAAATAATTTAAATAAATTATTTAACGTGAAGGATCCAAAAAATAATTTTAATTTTAATTTCAAAAAATGATTAGTAGGATTTACAGATGGTGAGGGTTCTTTTGTTATATATAAAACAAAAAATACTTATGGTCTAGCTTTTAAAATTAGTCAACACAAATATAATAAAAGAATTTTATATTATATAAAAAAAAATGTAGGTGTTGGGAGTGTTAATGAAGAAAAAAATAGTAATATGGCTCAATATTGTGTTTATTCTAGAGAAAAATTAAAAAATTATATACTCCCTATTTTTGATAAATATTCTTTATTGACCATAAAATATTTTAATTACATAAAATTTAAAGAAACTCTAAATATATTAGAAAACAATGATCTTTCTTTTAAAGAAAAAAATAAATTAATAGAAAAATTAATAGTATTAAAACCAGAAATAAATGATGTTAATCCTATTTGATCTAAATTAATTAATGTAAATAACATTAATAAAATTATTAATAAAGAATGATTAATAGGATTTATAGAAGCAGAAGGTTCATTTTATATTAGTAAAAATATAATGAATTATACATATTTTTTTAGTATATGCCAAAAAAATGATAAGCGTTTAATAAATGCTATAAAAATAGTTTTAAAAATTAATAACAATATTTATTTTTCTGAAAAAGATAAATGTTATTATTTACAAACTAAAAACAAAAAGTGTATAAAATATATTATAAATTATGTTAATGGATATTTAAAAGGTATAAAATCTTTAGAATTTAAATTATGAAAAAGAGCATTTAATAATAAATATAATAAAAAAAAATTAGAGAAAATTCAATTAATTATGAGAAAATTAAAAAAACGATAAATTTTGGATTAAGGTATAGTCCAAATTAATAGTACAAAAAATTAGAAGTCCGATCTAGTAGGATAAAATAATTAAAACTTTTTTGTACTTTATTCATTTATTTTTAATAAAGTAAATGAATATATATATTAATTCAGTGAACCGTTAAGGATAAGCGGTTTTATTTAGAGAATATAAATAAGATGAATAAATTAGATTCTATATATCTAATAAAAACAAAGCATATAGCTATAAAACTAAATATAAATAAATTTTATGTTATGCGGGAAACTCTTCAATTTGTATGTTTTGTAAAAAATACAAATATGATAAAAGACTACTATTTAAAATGATATTTAAAAGTAAAAATGTCTTTCATTATTTTATGTAGATTGCAAATAAGATTAGGGAAGAATATTTATAATAAATGAAGACAATCTGCTTGATTTTCATTTACTAAATGAATGAATAATTATCAGTGACTAGAAATAAAACAATATAAAATGGTTAGATTTATGTTTACTGATTCTAAATTGTTAAATAAAAATAAAGATGAATTTTATAAATGATTTGTAGGATTTACAGATGGAGATGGTTCATTTAGTATTTGTGGACAAAAAACAAAAGAAGGTAAATGAAGATGATCTTTATTTTTTAAAATAAGTCAAAGTAATTATAATATGAGGGTTTTATATTTTATAAAAAAACAATTAGGATGTGGATCTGTTATTATGGAACTAAAAACTAATAATGCTGATTTTAGAATAAGAGATAAAAATTTAATAAGTAAAGTGATATTCCCAATATTTGATAAATTTCCTTTATTAACAAGTAAATATTTTGATTATATAAAATTTAAAAAAGCATATTTTATTATGATAGATTTAAAGTTATCTAAAGAAGAAAAAGATAATTTATTGCTTAAACTAAAGGAGGAAAAAAAATCATATAATTATATTTCTCCTATATGAAAGAAAATAAATTATGAAATTAAAAATACTAATGATGCTAATATAATAATGAATAAAGAATGACTTATAGGATTTACTGAAGCTGAGGGTAGCTTTTATTTAGTTAAAAAAAGTCCTTGTAGATTAGTACACGGATTTGAAATAACTCAAAAGCTAGATTTAATTGTTTTAAAAAGTATTGCAGTTATATTAGGTATATCTGTGAAAAATAAAAAGAAGTATAATACAGTAGTTACTACTAATTCTCGAGCTATTTCAAATATTATTAATTATTATAAAAATACTATGAAAGGTATGAAGGCTTTAGAATATAAAATATGAGCTAAATCATATATTAAATATAAGGGAAATTTTCTTGAATTAAATAAGATAAGAAATTTTATGAGAGATATCAGATTAATTAGATTAGATAAATGAGGTTCAATTGATATAAAGAAAAAAAAGTAAAGATAATGACAAATTTTAAATTGATAGTATAGTCCGACCTTGTATGTGAATACAAGAAAATAACGATAAGATATCAATAATATAAATATTGATTGATGAGGTTATTAACAAAGGAAAAGTTATCCACCATTAGCGGCAGCACAAGCGCACTCGGGCGGATCTGTGGACCTCGCCATTTTTTCTCTACATTTGGCTGGTATATCTAGTTTATTAGGTGCAGTTAATTTTATATCCACTGTAATAAACATGAGGATGCTTTCGACTCAAAACAATTGTATAGTCAATATTTCTGATAACAAGGATGAAACTAATTATATAAATACTTTAAGGTTCTCATTCAAGTTTTCAGAAGATATCTTCTTTGCTGATCATAATTTATTGAAATATAAATTAAGAAGAAGAAGGTTAAATAGCGCAGTTATATTCAACGAAATATGGCTGTGAGGAGCTATTAAATGGGAAAAAATGGTTTGTAGCTTAAACTTGCCAATTAGTACCCTACCTAGTCAAAAAATTAATTTAAGTTCAGCGGAAGCGAATCTCTGTAATAAAAACAGTCCACATGTAACCATTCTACTGCTACAAAGAATGGAGCCCAAACTAATAATAAAGAACTGATCTGCATCCGTCAGCTCTTTGATCAGCGTTACAGGGTATACTGTAAGAGGAGGGGACTTATTAATATATAACTCAAGCTGTAAAAGCTTGAGTGGCGGCAACTTTACAATCAAATGAGGGAACCCCGCAAAAATCTTTCTCAGCTTTGTGTGCTGGAATGGATCCTTATACCAGTCTATTTCTTTCTATAATTGGTATATAGAAGGATATAAGATGTTATCCAGCAGGATTTATTTTAAGCAAAGCTTTGTAACCCAAAGTCAGTTTACTATAAGTAAGGGCGGGGGCAAGATAACTGAAAAAGCTAATGCCCTTGCAATTCAAACTAGGGATACTAGGTGGCTACCTAGGCTAAAAAGTGAAAAATTAATAAGACAAATATTATTTTCTCACTCTACCAATTTTAGACTGCCAAATTCAGTATGCTTTTATCCGGTTCATAAAAATAGTTGAGTAAGAAATTTTTCCACGGATTCTAATAAAAATTTAGATAGGAAGCCCTTACTAAATGATCTTAAAACTTCTGATTTTAACCTTATTTCAGAACGAGTAAGAGCTAAACAACTAGAATTAGTGAAACTGGCCAAATTACATGGAATTAAATCTAATAAAGTACTAGATTTTCAAAAATGAATGGCTAAATCTTGAGATTTTAGAGTCACGGCTATTCGTGACATGTATCTAAAAAAGGGTTCTAATACACCTGGAGTAGATGGGGAAACATTAGAAGGTTATAAATTAGATGATTTGAACGAATTTTTACGGTTATATTTAAATAAACCCTCTTTATATCAAACTAAACCTATCAAGAGAGTTTGGATTCCAAAACCAAGAAAAAATGAAAAAAGACCACTTGGGATTCCTACAATTCAAGATAGGTTACTTCAAAATCTAATTAATATGGTCTTATTACCTTTAGTTGAATTAACTAGTGAGGAAAACAGTTATGGTTTCCGCCCTAAAAGGGATTGTAAAATGGCCATTGGGGCTTTAAGAGCGGATCTCATAACCCGTGATATAGAAAATGTAAGAAAAGGTCGTCTAAAACTTATTTCAAAAAATGGTAAGCAAGTAGGGAATAAAAATTCTTCCTTAAATAAAATTTATACAAAAGCACCTGAGGATAAAATCATTTTGGACGCAGATATTAAAGGTTTCTTTGATAATATTAATCATAATTGAATTTTGGATAATGTTTTCTTACACAAGGATCTAAAACTCTTTCTACACAGTTGATTAAAAGCAAAAGTTTTAGATAAAGGAAAAATATTGGATCCAATAACTGGTACCCCACAAGGTGGAGTTATATCGCCGACCTTGGCAAATATGACTTTAAATGGGTTAGAAGAGGTAATTCTTAAATCTATCTGACCTATCACAAAAAGTAAAGAACAAGCCACATGAATAAAAACGAAAGATGGTACTATTTTACGTTTTGTTTTAGGAGTAAAATACTATAGATACGCTGATGATTTTGTTGTACTTGCTAGAAGTAAATATATAATGAATAATTACATCAAACCGGCTATTGAAAAATTTTTACTTGAGAGAGGTTTACGATTATCTACTCAAAAAACCCGAATGTTTAAACTTCGAGATCCTGGTGCACAACTTAACTTTTTAGGTTACACTTTCAAATATTCTCATAAATGGTCTGCTAAAAGATCAATGGCTAAGAATTATATAGCTAGGAGAGCTATTATACTTTATCCAAATAAAGACAGACTTAGAGATGTAATTCAGAAAATAAAGAGAATATTTGATAATTCTCAAAATGCATCAGCAGCTGAAATAATTAACAAATTAAACCCTATTATTGGAGGATGGGCACGTTATTTCAATATGGAAAACTCTTCCAGATATCGAGTGTATCTTCAAAATGCTTTATATATATTATGTTGAAGATGAATTCGTAAGAAGCATCCTCTTGCCTCGAAAGGAACTCTTGCCCATATGTATTTTCTTAGAAGCAAAGCTAAGTTCTCATATTCTGAAACAATGAAAACAACACCTGAATCTTATAAGGGGAAAATGATTAATAATTTGTATATTCAACAAGAAGAAGAGTATTTAAAACATAAGAATAGGACCTGAACATTTTATGGCTTAAGTAAGAAAGAAGCTCGATTTAGTAATAAATGAATAAAAAGAATCTTCTTTTTACTTAGTCCTACTAACACAGCTCCTATAATTAGTGCGAGAAAATACTTGTTACCTAAAAAATTAAGAGGTATACATGCTTTTCATGAGGATTTTCATCTTGTAATTGAAGATAGATTAAAGGTTGCCCTTATGACAACTTCAGATCTTCTTTCCTTAAAAGATAAGCTATTTAATAAACAAAAAGGTGTTTGTTATTTCTGTAACAAGGGGATAGCTTTAGAAAAACTTCATGAAGATTATACTCATGTACACCACATTAAGCCAATTTCCTTAAAAGGAGATAAATTCGCTTTGAAAAATCTTGCTCTAGCTCACTGATGATGCCATAAAGACCATAATCATTAGTTGACTTTATTCGACAATTCTGAGCAACTGGAGAAAAGATAAAAGTTGCTCGTATTGATGCTTAATTTGACCTATTTTTAAACTTTTATGTATTTAAATTGATTAATAAAATAACTTAAAAAGCTAAAGGTATGGATAAACCCAGCACTTTTTCCGTTAGATTAAGTATTCTAATTAAATAAATTAAAAGAGAAAATTGAGTAAATGTTAGAGTCTAATTCATTTATTTCAGAAATTCAGAGTAATCTTAATCTACTTTTCCTTTAAATTGAATAGGCTAAAACTAGATCTATTTTTTTTTTTTATTGAATCTTTATAAAATTATTTTTGAATTTCATGAGACGCTGACGCTCTTAGCAGCGAAATTATGATATTATACTTTAATAAGTTTAATCAGATTGCATCTATTATGTAACTGAGCCGTATTTATATGTCCCAATCGGTTACTTATTAGAAAACCGTAAAATGACAATGGAATATGAGATAAGAGTGAGCCGTATGCGTTGTGAGGCGCACGTACGGTTCTTTGAGGGGGTATTATCGTGAGATATGTTCTATCTCTAGTCTGGGCAAGTATTACATAAAGTACCATTATTCGGATGAGCTATTTTTGTAACAGCGGTATTGTTACTATTAGCACTTCCTATTCTCGCTGGTAAAAACATATGATTTTTTATACTGCCAGCTTTAAATTTGGCTATTTGCTGGAAACTCTCAATTATATTTTTATATTTGTGACAATCAGCAGAAAACTTGAAGCATTTGGATGCTTCAAGGATTTTCAGAGACTATACGCCTATATCTATATTTTATGAAAACATTTATGTGATAGCAGCGAGGATCCTGCTTGCGTATCACATAAAAGGTTCTTCCGTAGGAGGATTAGAACCAGAATTAGAAAAAAATTTAAATTATAATTATTTGTTATTTAAAGGGTGGTGATCGGCTGGACTATCCAAAAAATGGTTTCTGACCTTCTTAGAAGAAAAAAGAATAATTAAATATCGAATTGAAAAAGAAGAAAACCAGTTTCTTACTACAGAAATAATATTTAAGTACAGTTTAAATAAATTAAGAAAACCTATATTAATAAATAATAGATATTTTCATAAGGGAGAGCAACAAGAAAAAAATAAACGATTTATTAATTTAAATCCTTCTTTTTGTTCATATTTAGCAGGACTAATAGAGGGGGATGGGACAATTATTGTTCCAAAAATAGAAAGATCAAAAAAAGGTAAATTAAATTATCCTTCAATCGAAATTGCTTTTGATTTAAGAGATTTCCCTTTAGCTATGGAAGTACAAAAAAAATTAGGTTGTGGTTCTATACGTAGAATAAAGGGAGTTAATTCCTATAGATTAACTGTTAATAATAATGAAGGAGTGTTATTAATGGTTAATATATTAAATGGATACATGCGGACACCTAAAATCGAAATGCTATATTTATTAATAAAATTTTTAAATAAGAGACATCCTAATTTAAATTTAATTCCATTAGATAAAGACTTATCAAATATAGATAGTAATGAATGATTAGCAGGATTTATTGATGCTGATGGACATTTTAATGTTTCAATTAATGAAAAACGAAATGCACCATTTAGAAAACCTTCATGTAGGTTTGAGATAGTACAAAGTTCTGTTAATCATTTAGGTTTATGTAAAAAAGATGTCATGTTGGAAATGTCTAAATTTATAAATACTAATCTCCGTACTAATACTCGAAAAAAACGACCTAATTATTTAGAATATAGAGTTAGTTCAACTAAATTAGAGAATAATTTAATAATTATCTCATACTTAAATAAATTTAAATTATTCTCTAGTAAATATTTAAATTATTTGGATTGAGTAATAGTTATTAACATTATAAAAGAGAAAAAACATAAAACCATAGAAGGTATTGATCAAATACGTAGGATTAAAGATGGTATGAATAATAAAAGAACTATTTTTATTTGAGATCATTTACAAAATTTTCATAATTTATATAGGTAAAGATATGGTCCCGACCTATAGGGAACTATGGGAGCCGTTCACTTATAGATTTATATTATCTATAAAGATTTAATATCATGAAGCTTAGCTTAGTGAACCAAGTACTTCAGGTATAACTATGTTGCTTATGGACAGAAATTTTAACACCAGCTTTTTCGAAGTTTCAGGAGGTGTTTTTTTTTCACCACCGCCTCCTAATCACTCATTATGCTGAAACAATAAAAAAAAAATTATATTGAAATAAATATATTTAATTTTTTATTAAATCAGCAGATTATTTTAAGAAAGATGCTTAATATATTTTAATATATTAAACATTAATTTAATGGAATAGATCTCAGAGATTAAATGTGTGACTATTTTTATATTATTTATTGGATCTCTTGGTTAAACTGATTGAAAATTTTACATAAACTAATGTTTATTAATATTCTTTGTGTATAGAGAAATAAATAATATAAAAAAAAAATTAGAAAATATAATCCTAAATACTTATAAAAGGATGGTAAAAATTTAAATAAAAATAGAGTATTAGGTCCTAATCCTAAAATGCAAAGTATAATAATAGGTTTATTATTAGGAGATGCTTGATTAGAATTGGCAAAAAGGGAGGCAAGATTTCGTTTTGAACAAAGTCATATAAGAACAGATTTTTTTATGGACGTATATAAATATTTTGTCTTTTATTGTAAAACAGAACCAAGACTTAGAGAGCGTTATGATAAAAGAACAAATAAAGTATATAAAACTTGACATTTTTCTACTTTATCTAGTCCTTTTTTTTCTAATTATCATAAGTGAATGTATTTGAATAATAAAAAAATAATACCTAAAGATATTGCTAGTTATTTAGATAGTATTGCTTTATCTTATTGAATAATGTGTGATGGTTATAAATATAATCAAGGTCTTGTTTTAGCTACTAATAGTTATTCTTTTGAAGATAATTACTTATTAATAAATGCATTAAATAATAATTTTGGTCTAAATAGTAGATTAATTAAAGATCATAATTATCCTTCAATTTTTATACCTAAAAAGGATCTTACTTTATTACAAAAAATTGTCTTACCTTATACACATTTTACTATGTTATATAAAATTTCTCTTTAAATTAGATAAGTAATTAAAATGAAGGACATATTATTTGTATTAGTATTGTAGTAATAAATAAACATATTTTAATATTAATTATTATTTAAGTATTGTATTTATTTTACTTACTTTATTAAATAATTAAATCCAAATTTTGAATTAATTCTTTATATATAAGAAATACATTATATAAGTATTTATTTTAGGGTGATCCCGTATTGTATCAACATATTTTTTCAAAAAGAATCAGGATCAGAATGTTTTTAAATAAATATATAGGCTGATACCCTTTGTTTAGGGTAAAAGCGAGGGCCTGTTTATTAAAAAAAAAAGTGAATATTATAAATAATAAAAAACAATATACACAATTATATAATAATAGCGTTTATAATGAATATTATGAAATGAATTCAAACCTATATGGCAAACTTAACCAACCTAGTCCTGAATTTTTAACTTGATTAATTGGTTTTTCAGAAGGTGATGGTTCGTTTGTTAGAGCTAAAAGAGGAGATTTATATTTTGTAATTACTCAAGATACACGAGATATTCAAGTTCTATATTTAATACAAAAGGAATTAAATATGGGTAAAGTAATTAAACAAGGAAAAACAACGTCTCGTTTTATAATACAAGATTTATTAGGTTTATATTTAATATCATTAATATTTAATGGTCAAATAAGGACTCCCGATAAATTAAAAAGTTATATTATATTTGTAAATAAATTAAATGATAAAATTAATAAAGGAATAAATACACGGAAACTTAAAAAATTTGGTTTTACAAATAAAGACAATTTATTAAGAAAAATAAACATTAATATAAAACTAAGAGATTTAAGTTTAACGGATAATTGATTAGCTGGTTTCGTTGATGCCGAAGGTTGTTTTCATGTTTCATTTTTAAAAAATAAGATGGGTTTTAATATCTTATTTGATATAACCCAAAAAGGAAAAGATAATAAAGAAATTATTTTAGATAAATTAGTTATATTATTTAAAGGAGGGAGAGTATCAAAACATTATAAAGAAAATAATTGAAGTTATAGAATTGATGGATTATATAACGTTGATAAAATTATAAATTACTTTAATAAAGAAAATAATATATTATATACTAAGAAATATAATAGTTATTTTCTTTGAAAATACATACAGGATGAGATAAAAAAAAGAAATCATATTGATCCTATAAGTAGACAAAAATTAATTAATTTATCTCATTCTGTAAATAAATATTCAGAAAATGTAGGAAAAAATTAAGGTAGTAGTAAATTTGTAAAAATTTATATATCATTTAACCAATTTTGGTTAAATGGTATAAAGATAATATAGTAGATGTTGGATTGCTTTTTAAATAAGCGATTAAAAAAAAATATATATATATATAAAAACTATATTATTATTTCATAATTCCCCTTGGGCCATGGCCCAAGGGGAATTATGAAGCTATTATCTAGTCAAAATCAAAAAATAAAATAATTTATATTAACTTAAAGTTATTATTATTATTTAATTTGATTTTATTACTTAATATGTAATGTGTAAATATAAAATATGTAATATTCCCTATATTTATATGGCTACGCAAATAAATACGGTTAAAGCTTTTTTTAAGTAAGACCGTCGGTGATTTATCGCGACAGATTGGGTTATTTGTGGGTATTTAAAAAATGCTTGATGTACAATCGAATCTCATAAAAAAGGTAAATATAAAAATATATTAAATTTTACTCTTGACCCCTTTTTTATATTATAAGAGATTGGATTTTTTGGTCAAGGATGGCCCTTGTTAAATTTAATTTTAATAATGCATTGCTCTATTAGCTGGAATATTCTGTTTAAAAAAATAGATACGTTCATTCCTAGGAACCTAATCTGTATCTGGATGGATGTATCGGGGTACCTACTTGGTAGTACGGGCTCAGATACTAAGAATATAAGTGTAGTAAAATTACCCTTTCTAGTAAAAATTCTATATTATAAGAACAATCAGCTGGTAACGAAAAATCGAGATAAAAAATCGAATTTAGTAGAAACCTCAGTGACTATACGGGCTTCATCCTATAATGAGAAAAATGAAAATAATTCTTGCTCCGCAGAAAATTTATTTAATGAATGACTAAGTGGTTTAATTGATGGAGATGGTTCTTTATTAATTAATAAATCAGGATATATAAGCTGTGAAATTACAATGTCTTTACATGATGAATATGCTTTAAGATACATTCAAAACAAATTAGGAGGATCTATAAAATTAAGATCTGGAGCTAAAGCATTAAGATATAGATTACATAAAAAAGAAAGTGTAATTAATTTAATCAATCGTATTAATGGAAAAATAAGACATTCTACACGATTGAAGCAATTAAATTTATTGTGTACAAAATTACATATGCAATTTATTTTGCCTGATAAATTACATAATAATCATGGATGATTTTCAGGGTTTTTTGATGCAGATGGAACAATTACTATGTCATGTAAAGGTAAATCTTCTAATTTCCAATTAACTATAAGTGTAACAAATAAATTATTAGTTGATGTTATACATTTTAAAGAAATATTTAAAGGTAATATATATTTTGATAAAGCACAAAATGGTTATTATAAATGAAGTATACAGAGTAAAGAAGATATTAATTATTTTTATAGCTATATAAAAAAATGCCCTTGTTATTCAATTAAACGTAAAAGATTATTTTTAATAAATGAGTATTATTATTTAAAATCTATAAAAGCGGATAAGGCTAATATTAATTCAGCCAAATATAAAGCTTGAAAGATATTTTTAGATAAATGAAACTCCAAGGATGATGAGATAGTCCTTTAGTTATAGACCTGTTTTTATATATTATATGAAAAAAAATAAAATAAAATAAAATAAAATATAAAAATAAAATAAAATATAATAAAATGAATCTTAAATTATAAATTAATATTTATGTTCTTATTTATAATTTAAGGGATAATAATAAAAAAAAAAATATATATATATATATTTTTTTTATATATTGATTTAAATAAAATTTTTATATAGGTCTTGATCTTTCTTATTTAAATAAGAGATCTTATACTAAAACATCCAGAGGTTAAATATATAGGCCTCTTAACATTGTTATATGCTGGGACCACTTCATTATTTAGTTTTAAATACTTCATCTTAAATGATATAGTAAAAAAGTTAAAACGAGGAAGTATATCAGCAGGTAATACTTTTTTTATAGAAAGTAAATCCTCAGAGACTTCAAAAAATGGAGTTATAGAAAATACAGAAAATGTTAAATTTATCTCTATTCATGTGCCCACACATAAGAAACCACTAAATGATGATGAATTTGGCCATTATTTGGCGGGTTTAATAGATGGTGATGGGCATTTTAGTAATAAACAACAATTGGTAATAGCTTTTCATTCATTAGATGTTTCTTTAGCTTATTATATAAAGAAGAGATTAGGTTATGGAAATGTTAAAAAAGTTAAAAATAAAAAGGGCGCAGCCTTTCTTTTAATTATAGCTTCTAAAGATGGTTTGAAAAAAGTTATAGAATTAATTAATGGAAAAATTAGAACGGAAAATAAATATAATCAAATAAATAAAAATATATTAGATTATAATAATAATCTGGACTTTAAAATAGGATCAAAAATTAATTTGAAATTAAATATCAATACAAATTTGGATAATCATTGATTAGCTGGATTTTCTGATGCTGATGCTAGTTTTCAAATTAAAATTCTTAATCGGAAGAATAGAGTTGAAATAAGATTAAATTTTCAAATAGATCAAAAAAAAGATAATGTTCTAAAATTAATTAAAAACTATTTAGGAGGAAATATTGGATATAGAAAGAGGCAAGATACCTATTATTACGGGTCAACTAGTTATGGATCGGCTAGAAATGTTATTAAATATTTTGATCATTTTCATTTGCTATCTAGTAAACATATAAATTATCTAAAATGAAGAAAAGCATATATAATAATACAAAATAAAGGACATTTAAATAAGGAAGGAATTGATAAGATTACTAATTTAAAGAATACTATGAATAGATTAAGTGATATTATAATTTAAGGTAAAGTCCTAACAAGAATGGAAGTTCTTGAGTATTAATTTGAATAGATTGTAAAAATATATGTATAACTATTCTATTAATCAAAATAATTGTTATATACTTATAATACCAGGCTTTGGCATGATCAGTCATGTTATAGGAACAATGTCAGATAAATCCGTGTTTGGTTGAATTGGCTCTGTTTATATAAAATTATTATATTTTATAAAACGAATGATATGCAAAAATGTTAATATATATTTTTATTTATATTATCTGCAAACTATTAAAAGGCAAATTATAATTTATTATTTACCTACTGTAGTTTCCGAGACCTTATATTCGTTATTAATTTTATTTTCAAGAATTTTAAAAATAATATTATTAAATATAATATTATTAAATAAATTATTATATAATTTTCTAAACACTTTCTTATACTTATTATTTTTTTATTTTTCTTATTCTATCAATTCTTTCCCTTTTTCATTTGTTTCATCTTTCATTGTGCTTTCTAACAAAGTAGTAAAAAATAAATTAATTAAAAATAAAAAAAAAGCTTTGTATAAAATAAAAGATAATCCTTTTAAAATTCAAAGGAGATATTACAAAAAAAATTATAGTCAAGATAAAGAGGGTAAAGAAGATAAAAAGAGTACAAGGACAGGGCACATAGAATGCTTAATTTCAAAAGAATATTATATGTATAAATCTTATTATGAATGATTAGCTGGTGTAATAGACGTAGCATGTGTATTTACAATAAATCATGAAAACAAAAATACTTTAAAAGATATCTCTTTAGATATTTTATTATTAAGACCACATTTTCGTGTTTTAACTACTATTTGATTAAATTTTGGGGGATCTATAAAGCAAATAAGTTTATTGAAAAAAAAAGGGTCACAAAATAAAGAAGGGTTTATATTAGGTAATGATATAAGGTCTAAGATTTGTAAATTATATGGTTTTTTAGAGGGAAAACCTATAATTAGAAAAGAATTAGATATTCCTTTTTGTAATTATTTATATAGATATAGATTAAAAAAACCGGAAAAATTAGAAGTTGTATTTAATAATATTTATCCTTTAGTACAGAGAGAATATATAAGAAACATAATTTTTCAGCTATCAAATATAATAAAATCTCCTAACTATCTTATTAATGATTCAGAGGATATAGATTTAAACACTGAATGATTTGCAGGTGTGATTGATGCATGTGCTATAATTTATTGTGATAGAGACAAAATGACAATTACTTTAAGTAATGTATGTAAGAAATTATTAATAAGAATAAGAGAAAAATTTCAAAACATAGGAATAATAATAGATACAGAATATTATTTTAATCAAGAAGGTCAGGAATCACGAGCTTCTTGAATAATTTATTCACATAAAGAATTATTAAAATTTGCGCTTTTTATACAAAAATATAAACTTATGTCTGAAATTAAATATAAGGTTAATTTAATAGAAAAATGACTATATTTACAAAATGTAAAACAAGAATACGAAGATAAAAATAAAGTTGCTGAATGAACTATAATGATAGATAAATTTATAAAAGATGAATGATATGGGTTATCTAAATTTTAAATTTTAAATTATTATTATAAATTATATATTATAAAGTATAAATTATTTATAGAAAATATATTTATCTAAATTTTGTAATTAGAAATTATAGTAAATTTATATTAAAATTAGTAAAAATAAGGTCCAATCTTTTGCGCACAATTAAATTGAATAGATTAAAAAAATTTAATTTTAGATTAATTGCGGTGCACTATTTTTTGTATATTGGAATGGTTTATGCCATGTTATCAATAGGTGTGCTAGGTTGGGCGTCCGTTAGAATGTTTATAGAATTGATTGAAGAAATCTGTCCAAGTAGACAAGGACAAAGAGTACATAGCTTATCCAATATTAGGGGTAATAACCTAATGGTTTGCAAAAGCAAGGAAACAATAGCATGCTATATTAAAAGGGTAGTTGCGGAGATTTTAATTATCGAATTTCGGTACTCCAATAGAATATTCACACTCAAGAAATATCAATGGTTGCCATTAAATTTGTGAAATGCGAGTTTTCTTTGGTACAACACGACCACTGGTTATAAAGAATTAAACTTACGCCAGCTAAGGAGTAGCTTATCAGCGAAGCCTACTGAAGAAGTAAGAAGTCTACTACTCCTTAATTACCTACTAGCACTAGGGACAGAAAACGAAAGCACAACCAAAGGTATTAAGTTAGATTTCGATGGGAAAATAAGATTAATACGAAATTTAACATCTGCTATAAATATTACCGGAGAGATCCCTATATTACGAAAATGTATTAAAAGGGAAATCAGAGGATCAATAATAGTAATGAATAGTTGAATTAAAACTTGAAATACGAAGAGATCTAAATCCCGACTTACACTAAGTCGGGCATACACTACTTTTAGTAATATATCAAACACTTCACAATTTATAACGATTGAAAACTGTGAAAGCAGTTTAGGGTTTGAAAGAATTGCTAAATTATGAATATCTAATTATAAAAATCCACGGAAGATTTATAAAAGTCTAAAAGGTATTCTAAGTACTAAAGAATTATGATATGCAAGTTATATTAAAATAAGATCAAGTAAAGGAAGTGAAACTCCAGGTATAGATTTAAAGACATTGGATGGAATAACTAGATATAAATTGGATAAATTAATGGGGAAAGTATTAGACAAAGAATTTTACTGGAAACCAATTAAAAGAGTGGTAATACCTAAAAGCAATGGTAAAACAAGGCCTTTAGGTATACCCACTTTAGAGGATAGAATAGTTCAAGAGGTATTAAGGACTATTCTTGAACCTATTTTCGAACCCTTATTTTCAGACAAGAGTCACGGATTTAGACCAGGACGGAGTTGTCATACAGCTTTAAAGTATATAAATACACAATTTAAAGCTGTATCTTGATATATAGAAGGTGATATAAGTAGCTATTTTTATACAATTAATCATAATATTTTATTACATTTATTAAAAAGAAAGATTAGGGATAAATTAGTACTGAATTTAATAAAGACTGGTTTAAAAGCTGATATAATTTTTAATGAAAGTAGAATAGAACATATAAATGGAACAACCCAGGGAGGAGTTTTATCACCTTTATTATCCAATATATATTTAACGGAATTGGATAAATATATAGAAGAATTAGAACCTAGATACCTTGGACCCAGGAAAATACTTAAGGCAAATCCTGCATATTCTAAAATTATGAATAAGGCAAGAAAGGGATGAGATCCCAAAGGAGCAAGAAAACGTAAAGTTAATAAATCCGACCCTTTTGATCCTCTTTATAGACATATTCGATATGTAAGGTATGCTGATGACTTTTTAATTGGGATAACTGGTCCACGAAAATTAGCTTTAGAAATTAGAAAAAATGTTCAAGAATTTTTAGCTACCAAATTAGCGCTGAAATTAAATATGGGAAAAACTAAAATTACACACATATCAAAAAAAGTTCCATTTTTAGGTTATCTCATAGGTAGAAGAATTTTACTAGTTAAACAACGTTATGGGAAAGAAAAACGTTGGGTAAATAGAAAAGCAGTTATTCCTACTATTGATGGAAACATCAATAAAATGATTAGTAGCTTGGCAGTTAATAATTTTTGTGACAAATCAGGATTTTCTAAACCTAATTTTAGTTTGTTAATGTTACCTCAATCTGAAATAAATTCCCGAATTAATAGTATAATATTAGGGATATCTAATTGATGAAGTATAGCTGGAAACAGGAAAAGAGGGGTAGCGAGAATCAGTTATATTTTAAGATTTTCTGCAGCAAAACTTTATGCTGCAAAATTTAAATTAGGATCAATGGCGAAAGTATTTAAGATAGGAGGTAAAGGATTAGATAAACCTTTATCATCTAATAAAAAATCAGTCGTAGGTGTCACAGATAAGCAAATCAAAAATTGATTTCAGAGTGATATGAATAGTGTTTTTGTAAAAATAGAAAATAGAAAAATACAGCCTATTTTGTATAGTAAATATAAAGATATTCCAGAAACTTTAGGTAATAAATTAAAATCTGATTGAAAACCAGACTTTGTTAAAATAGTAAGCGATAAAAATGGAATATTAAAATTAATTGAAGCTATGAAAAAAAATAAAATAACTTCAATTGATAAAAATCCTTTAGCTTTATTAGGCTGACGTATGAGTAAGGGTATTAAGGTCTTAGGAGAACCTTGCTTAATTTGTGGTTCACATGATAATATACAAATGCATCATGTGAAGAGTGTTAAATTATTAAAACCAATCAAGGGAATGATAAAAGATAAACAACGGACAATACTAAGAAAACAAATACCTTTATGTAAAATACACCATTTACAAATTCATAATTATAATTGGAGAAACCCTGCTATGTCAATTAATAAATTGATAAAGCTGATCAGTGTTAGCAAGCCAGTTGACAGTGGTATCATAAATTCAGTAGATGTTGGAGAGCCTAGTGACGGGTAACTGTCTCGCTAGGTTCGTAGGGGGCTTAGGTGATATTTAAATATCATTCGATTCTACCCTATTCATTGTTTGAAGTTGATTGATGGCTTCAATAATAATAGAAAAAAAAAATATATTATTCTTAATTTTTTAAGATTTAATTCAAAATTTTGAATTAAATCTCTATTTTTTATTTTATTTAATATTTTCACTATATGCTGAAAATTTTTATATAAATATATAATATATTTTTTTATATATTTATACATATATTTAATAGATTAGCAGATTATATTATTTTAAGGAAAAACATGTTATTTATATGTTTACATATATTAATCTCAGAAACTATATGTGAAAGCAATTTTGATTTTGATTTATTTAGAAGAATTTATTTTTTTTATTTTAAAAAAGCTCCAGAATTTTTATTTGGAGATGACTGGTTAACTTGATTCATAGGTTTCTCATAAGGTGATGGTGCTATATTAATAGATAAAAATAAACTTATTTTCGTTTTGACTCAAAAAGATCCTAAAGTATTGCATGAAATTAAAAATAATTTAGGTTTTGGTACTGTAAAAAACTTTGAAACATTTTCTAGATATATAGTTACTAATAATTATCACTGTTTTCTATTATATTTAATATTTAATAATAATTTAGTTATTAAATCTAAAATTAATCAACTTTTTAATTGATATATTGTTTTGTTATTATTGAAAAAAATTAATTGAGAAAAAGATTTTAATATCAATACTATACCTGATATTTATAGAAAAGCTAAAAAACCTAGTTTATTAACCAGTTGGATTTCTGGTTTTACAGATGCCGAAGGTTGTTTTTCTGCCTATATTTATCCAAGTAAAAATAAATTGCAATATTGTCGTTGTAGATTTTTATTAGATCAAAAGAATGAACAAGAGTTATTATTAAAGATTCGTGATCTATTTTGTGAAACCCTTTGGGTTAGTAGATTTAAGAAGTAAAACAAAAAATGTTTATATATTAACTATTAATATGAATAATCCTTTACGAAAAGATTATAATTTATTATTAAATTATTTTCAAAGGTTCCCTTTAAAAACTACTAAAAATTATAATTTTAAAATATGATGTGATATTTTAAAAATAATTGTAGAAAAAAAACACAAAACTTTAGTAGGTTTTGAGAAGATAAAAAAATTAAGGAATGAATTAAATAAATAATTTAGTAATCAAATCTATATATATATATATTAAATTATATATATATATAAATTAATTGTAAGATATAGTGCTTATAATATTATTAAAATATTATATTAAATTTACATCACATGTATACAGTTGGTTTGGATAAAATAATACTAATCTTTATATTTTTATTTTTTTATTTATTTTTTGTATTATATCATTTTTCTATTTATAGTTATAGTTTCTCTTGATATAATACGACATTTTATACTTTTAATAATATTCTTGTTATACCTAAAATATATAATGAGGATGAGATCAAAGAAGTTCTATTTGGTTCACTTCTGGGAGATGGGCACTTAGAAAAACAAATTAAAATGACAAATGCTAGGTTTTGTTTTACACAATCTATATCTCATTATGAATATTTTATATCAGTTTGAAATATAATAACACAAATATCACCTTGTACCTTCTTAAAGTCTAGTTATACAGATAAAAGAACTAACAAAATATATGAATCATATAGTTTTAAAACAAAAACTCATCCTTTATATACTGAATTTTTTTCTTATTTTTATAAAGTATCAGAGAAGAATAAGAAAAAAAAAATTCTACCTTTAGATTTGACTTTATTAACACCTTTAGCTTTAGCTCATTGAATTATGCAAGATGGTACTAAAAGTACTACTGGCGGATTTTACCTATGTACAGATAACTTCAATAAAGAGGAATGTATTAGAGTTAGTAACTATTTAAACAAGAAATATTTGTTGAGTACTTCTTTACATAAAAAATCTAAAAATAGTTGAAGAGTATATATAAAAGCTAAGAGCTTTAATGATTTAAAAAATTTAGTTATAAGGCATATGGATAAAAGTATGTTATATAAAATAAATATAAAAAATGTATAAGGATTAATTAGGTATCCTTAATATATTTAGTTATATTAATGAAAACTTTTCAAATGTAGAAAATAATTGAAAATTTTTTACTAGTATATTTTTGTTTAAATTAATATACTTAAGAGACTAAAATAAAGTAGTTAATTTTATTTTATATTTTTACAATATAATTAACATGAGATAGTCCTTGTAAAAAAAAAAATATATATATTTTTTTTTAACAAATGGGCCGATACAAGAGCATATTTTACAGCGGCTACGAGCGCAATTTTATTTAATAAATCCTTGAATGTAATTATTCCACTTTTGTTTTCTTCCCCAAGTATTAAAAATTTTTCTACTCAAATATCTAATAATAATTTATCTGTAACAATATGAGATAAACCATTAGGTTTATCTTCTATGTATATAAAATCAAGAATAAGTAACGTAGAAAGGAATATGTTGAAATTAACATCTAGAATTAAAAGTATAATAATAGGTTTAGTTATATCTGACGGGTGAATTCAAAAAAGAATCTATTGAAATCCTCGTTTTGGATTTAAACAATCTATTATAAATTTCCCTTTTATTTGACACATATATAATGAGTTAGCTTATATATGTTCTGGGAATATTTACTTAGGAAAATCAAAATTAAGGGGAAATATATTTTATTCTTTGAGTTTTCAATCAAGACAATTAGAAAGTTTAATGGAAATATATAATTTATTTTATACAAATACTGGAACTAAAATAATTAAACCTGAGCTTTTTGAATATTTAGATTATATATGTATTGCATACTGGATAATGGGTGATGGTAGTAAGAGAAATAAAGGAATAACATTATGTACCGATTCTTTTAGTTATAAAGATGTGGTAATTTTAATGAATATTCTAAAAATAAAATTTGATATAAATTCTACGATTCACTTTGAAAAGTCTAAACCTAGAATTTATATAAATAATAAAGAATTATTGAAATTATTACCTTTCATTAAACCTTATTTTATTAATCATTTCCTGTATAAAATAAATAATTAAATCACCATAGTGCTTTAATTATAATAATTAATAAACATAGAAAAATAAAGTGTAAAACATTAGATTTAAATAGTAAAAGATAATTTTACATTGAAAACAGCATGTCTAAACTAAAAGAAAAAGAAAAGGGGCCCGCCCGGCCTATTTATTTTTATTATTTATTTTTACTATTTATTTTTACTTTTTATTTTTAGCGGCGTAGTAACAAGAAATTTATATATAGATTAAATATAAAAATGGACTCCTTTATTTTTTTTTTTTGTTATGATTTTTAGGGCTAGGATGACGAACAAAAATAAATATATTTAATGAAACATGTATCATAATTGTAGCCGATTTTGATAAAGAAAACCATGGTTAAATTATTTGGAGCCTAATAAAATATTTAAAAGGGTTTATTAAAGAATTTTGGATTACTTCTTATTTATATAATTTGAAGTGACGGAGTTTTCATAGTAGATTATCATATAATTTATAAAAATTAGAATCGAAGGAAAACAGAAGGGAAATAAATATATTTTTCTTTAGGAAAGCCGTATGATGGGAAACTATCACGTACGGTTTGAGAAAAGTTTTTTGATTTTTTAATATTTTTTAAAATATTAAAAAATCAATCTTCTATTTCACAATGATTATAGCTGTTAAAGAAATGGAGCAGCAAATTATTACTTTGATTTACATAAAGATATAAATCAATATATTGATTTATATCTTTGTACTTATAAATAAATATTTATTTATAAATAATAATTAAATCTTTTAAGTATTTAATTATTATTAGTTTTCCTAGGTAATATGCGGGAAAATTTAGTCATAATTTGAAACACTTATTATATCTTGGGACACTTCAATATATTAAAAATATTTGAGTTTTATTTTTTATTAAAATAATACTTAAGTTATCGAGAAGTAACGAATTATATTCATGTTACTATAGAGACTAAATATAAGTGTATAATGTGAGTTTGATTACTACATATTATATATAAGATAGTCCTAAAATTATGTTTTGGCTTTAAATTTTAAATTGTCCATATTTAATACGTATGTATAAAAAAGATAGGAATTATTCAACTCAGTGTAGTAATATACATCCAGAATGAATAACTGGTATTAGCGATAGATCTGCTAGTTTTAGTATTATTGTACATAAAAGAAAAGAAGGAAATTGGGAAATTAGACCTGTTTTTGAAATATTTGTTAATTCTAAATATAAAGAAGTTTTAAATTATATAAATACATATTTTAAGGTAGGTTCTATTTATATATTAAAAAAGAATAATAGTATTATATATAGAATTAACAAACTTAAAGATTTGAATGATGTAGTTATACCTCATTTTAGAAAATATCTTTTATTAAGTAAAAAAAGAATAATTTTTGATATGTGAGTAGAATGTATCGAAATAATAAATAAAAAGGAGCATAAAGATGAAAAAGGTTTTTATAAACTTTTATCTTTATACGCTAATATAGGACGAGGTCTATCTAAAAAAGTTGCAAAAGATTTCCCTAATTTAATACCAGTAAGCAAACCTGTATATATAAAACCTAATAAAGATTTATCTGAATATTGAATGAGTGGTTATTTTTGTATCTATTGTAATTTTAATGTTGATGCAAATCCGCATGGTTTTGGACAATCTTTGTATAATAGAATAGTTCCTTCTTTTAATTTTAGCCGTAATATTGAAGAGTTACCACTTATGGAATGTATAGCTAATTATTTTAATGCTTCACTTAAAATAAGATCTAATGGTTCAAGAGTAGATGTTAATATTTATGGGTTAGACAAAGCAAAATTAGTTTTAAATTTATTTAATACATTTCCTCTCTTTAGTATTAAGTATAAGGAATTTATTAAATGATCTGAAATTGTTAATAAATTAATATCTATATCTAATATACCTAAAACTAATAAATTATCATTAGATTTTTATATACCTACATTATACAAATTAATAAATGAGTTAAACGATATTCGTAATTCAAACAAAACATAGTCTTTTTGTCCAACTGGTATTAAAATTTTTTCATGGCTATTACATTTCTTGAGTAAAAATGGAAGAATGGCCAATAATTTATATCTTGTTACTAAACATTATGAAAATTTATTAATTAAATTTCCTAGGTCTTTATTAAATTACTTACCCGTTAATATAATAAATAAAGAATTAGTTATATATGGTACCAATTTAATATCTACAATAAATTATCCTTATTATACTAAGATTATTAGGTATATGGTACATATACCTAATAATATTTATTATTCTTTAGTGGGTATTATATTATCAGATGGATGTATTACTATAAATAAGAATAGTATTTATAAGGAAGGTGGACGACTCAGATTTAAACAATCTATATCTAAATATGAATATATTTATAAAGTATTTTGTCTTCTTTCTCATTATTGTTCTTCTTATCCCCGTTTTGTGAGAACTAGGTTAAATAGAAAAGATTTTTATGGTATAGAAATTATAACTAGATCTTTACCCTGTTTTTTTATGTTATATCAAAAATTTTATCTTAAAGGTAAAAAGAGAATACCTGATGACTTATATGATGATTTAACGTATGAAGGATTAGCTTATTGAATAATGGGTGATGGATCTTTCGTAAAAGGTGGAGGATTATATTTGAATACTCAATCTTTCACTATTAAAGAATGTATATTAATAATGAATATTTTAAATATAAAATTTCATTTAAATACTACTATACATATGCAAAGGGAACAACCTACGATATATATAAGAGTAAAATCAGTAAAAATATTATATCCTAAAATAGAATCTTATATAATTACTAGTATGCAATATAAATTCCATTATAAATTAATAAAGAATAGTGATAATATAAATTAGGGGCAAACTCTAGAGAAGTCCTATTTTTAGAATAAGTAATAATTATAGGATAATCGTAGAATTAAATCATGATTAGGAAACTATTATGTAAAAGTGTAGAGACAAGATGCCCCATAATTCCTAAGTATTTTAGATTTAATAAAATTTTAAGCCTAATGCTTGATATATTTCTATAATAAAAAAAAAGAATAGAATGACTTCTATTTTTATAAGGAGTTATAAGGAATTGTCCAATTCGCCGGTAACGGTTTAGAGCAAAACTCTAATAGAAATAATATTTCTAGAAAATAGGCTAACTCGTTTCATGCTATTAAGTATGAATCAAAGATTCTAAATTCAGAATTGTCCTATTCCTGCCTGTATATTGAGGGAAGGAATGAGATTATTCATCGTTCCATCCAAATGGGACTCGAATCTAGACCTGAAAGGGTTAAAGGCTGAATCTTGAGCAACTGCTTATGGGGGAAGCTTTGCGTTTAATACTCCTATGCTTTACGCATTAGGGTTTATTTTTTTATTCACCGTAGGTGGATTTCTGTTAGTCCACTATATAGATTATTATATGTTTAGATTTTATATTTATAATATAAATAATAAACAGAGTGTATTTATATTACTTTATAAATAAAGTAGTTATAGTATTCTTAGAGATTATGTATAATCTAATATATTAAGAGTATATATTAATAATATAATCCTATTGGTAAAAAAATTAATTAATTAATTTTTTAACTATTTAAATTTCTAACATTATATTTTGATATTACTAATAGTTTAAAATCTAAAAAGGATCAAAGAATGAAGATATATATTCATGAGGATGCAATCCCGATTGCATCCATATAAAGATATGGATTATCTGCGCTGATCCTGATCCTGATCCTGATCAGGATCCTGATCCTCTTTTTATAGTAAAAAACATTCTAAAATAACTAAAGAATTGATATCAATTAACAAATCTAAAAGTTTAATATATATTTATGATGATCTGTTAAATCTATTAGTAAAATTTTCATATTTAACTCAATTTAAAAATATGATAAAAGGGAATATGATTATTTTAAGAAAACAAATAGAACTAAACAAATTGTTCAAAGGTAATTGATACATTAGAAATTCTTTATTAAAAAAACATTATAAATCTATTATTTCTGCTAAAACATCATAAGATTTTATTAATTTAGTAAAAAACTATATAAGATAGTATTCATATAAAACAAGCCATTTATGTATTTGATTACGAAACTAAGAAGTTAAAAAAAAAATTTTTAATGGTATTATTGAAGCTGAAAATAAATTAATTATTCGCCATGAAAGAATCAAAGATTCTATTTTAAATAACCGGAATTACCAAGGTTATTTATTTTCTTATTATAGATTGATAAATTTACCATTTAAGTAACAGGTGTTGTCTTAGCTAATGCGTCAATCGACTTGGCGTGCGGTTTGGTATGTGTAAGTTGGTTTATTAATGCAGTTAGACATACTGTTGTAAACTATCTAAGTCATGCGGAAAGCCTAAAGATTAATCTGGAGATAATTAATGAAGATATCCCTAACCGATTTCACAAGTTGATAACTTGTAATAAACCTGTCTTAAAAAGACCGGGCGTGGGTTGAAATTACATGTCTAAGACAGGCAAATGAAACAGCATTACATGCGGGATGAAAGTTAATATGAATGGAATAATCTATAAATATAAGACAGTAATAATAGATTACTGAGGCAGGCTTACAATACACCAAACAACTAATTATATGTTAAATTATCCAATATTTACCTATAAGGATCAAAAAGAATTGGGTTATAAAAACATGTTCAAAATTAGTTCGATGTTTCGGGAAGTAGTAGTTAAAGGCAAATTTAACTGGTACGATACAAACACGGATCTTTATGTAATTAATAGAAACGACGGAAAATACGGTTGTATATCCCTTAGGACAAGAAAGAGACTAGTTAGGAGCTCTTGAATATACTGAAACTCTTATACAACCTTATTTAAATCAGCTTTCTATTTAAAGGATAAACAGTTAACATTTGTTAGTAAGATTAACAAGGTAACAAACTTATCTGTAGTTCAAAAACGTAGATACTCAACTGATAATTATAAAGTTAAACAAACTTTAATTAACAATCTACCTGTTCCGACAAATGGAGAGGAAGCAATTAAAGTACTAGATAAGTATCGACTAGAACTGAGTAGCATTCTAACTCCTATCCTTTATGATATGTTTGGTAAAATCAAGCCAGATTTTAGTAATAAGAACTTTGTATATTATTGACCTTCTCTGGATGACAAACTAAAGGATCAAGATTGAACCTTGATTCAAACAGCTATACGAACATATGTTCAGTTATACACATATCTAATTGCTGTAGAAACTTCTCGTAAATTTAAACCGACCTTCTCTACAGATGTGTCTCTTGCTTTTACAGAGAACACTAAACTTCTAGACATTAATAGTATTTTGGAAAGAAGTAAAGTGATTAATCTAGAGAGTAATTCGCCCGAAATGTACAATCAAAGTCCCCAATCTAAAACTGCAAAATCAGGAAACTTTAAGCCTAATAAATATAAAAAATTAATACAAACATTAATTAGTATTGACACTGAATGATCTAAGACAAAAGCATTTATTATCCGAGCTTATGATTATCAACCTTTTAATCGTAATCTTCTTAAACCAATTCCGTCAGTAGAAAGAAGCAAAATAAATAACAAAATTTTATGAGAACAAATATTAGAAATGGCCGGAACACATATGAAATCTATTATCTTTCAAGTCTGAGCCGTAATAAAAATAGCCCAAACAACAGGAAGATATACGCCTGGGTTTGATAAGAGAGCTTTTAAAACAGTGCCAACTAAATCTACTTTGAGATCCAAAGTTTCCGCATTAAGCTATTTAGAACCTAGAATTAGAGAAATCAAAGAAATTTTATCAATTGCGAAAGGTAAAACTGATCAAGTTATGAGAAGAAAAGTAAAGCAAAAACTGGGAGAAAGAGGCTGAGGCTCTCGACGAGATATACTACGCCGAGCATTAAAGACTAAAGAATCAAAAGCAGGTCTTAGTATCCTTCGAAAAGAACTTAAGAATATCCTAAAGAACCCTGTTAAATATCTTTTAAATGAGAGAAAGGCTCATTTAAACCATAATAGCCTCTTAATGCTTAGACTTTTATATAGTTTAAAACCTTCAAAATTAAGCAATTATAAACATGGACCTCTTCTACGTGTATACATTCCAAAAAATAATAATAAACTTAGACCTTTAAGTATACCAACCCTTAAAGATAGAACTTTACAAATGTTATTGAAATTGATAATGGAGCCCTACATGGAACCATTAGGTGACTCATGTTCTTTTGGTTTTAGACCAGGTAGAAATGCTCACCAAGCAACAGCTCATATTCATAATTATTTACTTAGACGTAGCAACGCTTCCAATTCTTTACTTAGTAGAAGAAAAGGAGGATCCTTAGATTTAATATATAGAGGTTACTTAAAGCAAAAGTTTGAAATGAAAAATTTAAATTCTACAAAAATAAAAGAATTAACCAAAAAAGATGGGCCAAATCCCGGAGAAATCCATACTATTAAAATACACAGAGGAGGAAAGACTGCTAGTCGTTTAAGTGTCTCTAGTAATTTTCTTGAAACTCTTAAGAAAAAACCCAGAATATTTAAATCCCAAATTATTTGAGATGCAGATATTAAAGGTTGCTTCGACAACATCAGCCATAATTGACTTATTGAAAATTTACCTATGCCAGCAAATTTTGAATACTTAATACCTATAATATTGAAACCAAAAATTATTGAAATGGTAAAAGATGATCTAAATATTCCATTTATACCTAAAAGTATTAGACAAGCTTTTCCTCATTTATATAAAATAAATTATAAAACAATTGTAAAGGAAAGTACCTCAACTCATGGTATTCCTCAAGGTGGTATAATAAGTCCATTGTTTATGAATTGAACGCTTGATGGTTTAGAAGAGACTTCAAAATCAGCAGCAGAAAGTGTGCGGAATGAACCGTCCGATAAATTAAATACAAATAGATTACATTTAGTAGATACTGAACTAACAGAAATATATCAAGAACATCATGACAATTTAATAAGGGCAGGACTACCAGGAATAATAACTTACCCTTCTACTTTGAGAAATCCCGCAACGATACCAGGTTATAGAAATACATGGGTTATAAGATATGCTGACGACTTTATTATAGGTGTTAAACATCAAAAACATATGGAAGCTATAATTTCAGGAGTGGGGGACTTCTTAAAAGAGAGAGGCTTAGAAATTTCAAAAGAAAAAACCAAAATTGTATCATGAAAAATAGGAGCTAAATTAGACTTTCTATCTTGAACACATAAACTGATCTGACCTAGAAAGCCTTTTTGGTTAATTATGAAGGATCAAAGAATCAGAGGGAAACTTTCAGATTGGAAAGGTACTTATAGCTACCCTTCTGTTAAAGCGACTAAAAATTTGAGAAAAGAAATAGTTGAATTAACAAACAGAGGTAATGTAAGCTGTTCGGATGGTGATATAATCAAAAAGTTAAATTCTCTAACTAGGGGATGATTGAATTATTATACTCCATGTCCTAACCTACGTCATTTATTAAGAAACCTTGATATTTTCCTACTAAAAAGATTCAAACAATTCCTTTTCAAGAAGTATGGTAACCATTACTTTAAATATTATCTTAATTATTTTACTTATGACACTTATGAAAATTGAAAATTAAATAAAAGGAAAATTACAAAATTCAGGAATAATCCTACGATTAGCAGTACTGCTAAAAATAATAGGATTAAATCTCTACCCTTGAAATTATTTACTAATCTTTATAATGGTGGTGTAATTTGAGCTCATTATTTTCCTACTATAGATATGTTAAGAAATAGCTTTTTAACTCACCCAGAACCCTTCATAAAAAGAGCTATTAATGTAGCGAGCAGTAGAGAGGATATGCGAGCTAAGTTATTAGTTGTTCAAAAATTAACGTGTCCTCTATGTAAGAAACCCTTAATAGACTGACAAAATGTTCTTAGATGGGATATTGATCCAGGGGGATTAATTAATAATCTATCGGAATATAATCTAGGAAGGGATATACTTAAATTTATTGATTACAAAGAGGGTGAAGATATTAAGTTTAAACAATCCAAATTCAATAAAAAAGGAAGATCCCCAGTCATAAATATTTTAGATAATAAAAATAAGAATTGATTTAAGGACCTCGAGAAAGATCATAAAATACCTAAAATTATTACCACTGCTAAGGAGCAGCATCTTAAGATACTCAATGATATTAATAATTTGCAGCTAGTTCATAAGAATTGTCACTCATTGAAATCAATATGGATGGACCCTTGAAACAAGAAATACAAAAGAACTATTAAAAATTTAGTTGGTACACATACAAATAAAGATCCACTAATAAACATTGATTATGAATTAGCGAGACATATCACTATCGCCTTATTTGACCTTTGGGATGACTTTTCATTTTTATGTCTTGATAAAGAAGATAATAAAAAAATGAAACAAATCGTAAAAATAAGTAAAATGATGATTCCTAATGATATCTTTGACTATGTCCTAAAAAATCGAGTTTGAGAATCAAAATCTAATAAATTTGCGTCTCCACGAAACTTTGATTAAAATTGCAAATAGGATCAAGATCCGGATCTAGGATCTAGATCCATACCATGTATGGATCCACCTTTTAATCTTGAAGATGTGAATTTATCTACTTGTACACCATTGTAATATAATATATAAAATTTTTGATTTTTATGGGGCCAGACCCACTCAACCAATCTAGATGTAAATTGAATAAAAGCTAAATCTCATTTAATTTCATTAATAATTTCAGTTATTTTAAGATAATAAGCTAAGCTAGATATTCATTAATAACTAAAATGGTCTATATTTTGTACAGATATGTAAGAATCTAATGTAAATTATTTTCTGGGGTGGGCTAAGCTGGGCGAAGTATTTTGTCCAATTATAAAATTGGATTATTTAATGAATAGTGGCCCTTGGGGCCAAACTCTTGATATATAATTAATATTTCTACGATCCGAAGAGCCGAGTGCATCGAGAGGTGCGCGCTCGGATCTGTGGTGGGGGGAATAAGTATTTATTCTCGTCTATACCAAGCTTTCATGATACATAGGTTTTGTGTAGAAGAACCAAACTCCGGGGAAGCCCTAAAGCTTTAGTAACCAAAGTTATTGAAGAAACTTAATAACTGGCCTCATTAATGACTGAGGGTATGGTAATATCACTAAAGATGTAAGAAATGAAATGGGTGATCGCGGATCTAAATCAGATCTCTTAAAGGATCTGTAAAAGAGCAACGAGTAGATGGTTCTTCAGTATTCAAAGAGAATACTGTTAGGTGTACTCTAGTCTCCGGGAAACCGGCTCTTAGGAGAAATTAAGTAACCTAAGATTAAAGTTATCACAAAATCTTTCCGTAAAGTTATTTTTTTTTTATTTAGTATATTATATTTAAATTAACTGAGTCTGAAATAAAGATAAAAAATCTAATCTATACAAGTTTGTAGAATAAAATTTTATATATTTATAAAATAAATATATTTTATTCTATCTTTATTTATAATATAAGTTCAGTTTATGATTAAGTGGTATAAACTTAATTATAAGTATTAATACAAGTTATGTTAAATTAATAACAGGATAATTTTGTGTTTCGATTACGTGGTTGCTCAAATGGGCCTGAATATATTATATTCAGATACTGCCTATATGCTGGGAACTATGTTTTTAGTTTATTATTTACTATTTAAACTTAAATATCTTTTAAAAATAGATGAGAGCTTTAATCTCTTAATAAATAGTGAAAATAATGATAATACTCTTATATTTTTTAATAAAAATAAATATACAAATATACAATCAGCAGAAAACTGTAAAGGATTCTCAGAGACTATACGTCAGTTATCTAATAATAATAATATTTTGAATAATGAAAATAAAGATTCTAATTTCTATAATTGATTAGCGGGAATTATAGACGGGGATGGAAACTTTGATATTAGAAAAGATTCCTTAAATCGTTTTAAATTAAAAGCTATAAGAATTAAACTACATAATAGAGATATTAGAATTTTAACTAGAATTCAAAATTATTTACATATAGGTCGAATTAGAGCAGATAAAAATAAGCCTTATTCTATTTATATTGTATCTATTAAAGAAGAAATGAAGTATATAATTACTCATTTAAATGGTTTAATAAGAATTAAGATTCCTGGTTTTAAAAAAGCATGTACTTGCTTTAATATTAAATTTAAAGAACCTAATTATATAATTGGTCCTTTTGATCCTTATTTTTCAGGGCTAATTGATACAGATGGTTCTATTGTTTTTAATTATCCAGGTAACAGAATAGAATGTAATTTAGAATTTCAATATAATGATTATACACAGAAACTGAATTTTGATAATACAATACCTTTTTATAAACCTAATGTTTTATTACGTAAACAAAAGAGTAAAAAAACCAATAAGGAGTATCGTTCTATTAATTTTAAGTATCAAACAGTTAAAGGTATGATGTATCTTTATGAATTTTTTATGAAAAATAGATTATATTCTGATTTTAAATTTTATAGGGTAACAAAAATTAAAGAATTTCTACTTATAAGAGATTATAATAAAGAACCTAAAGGAAGTATAGAATTTAAAATTTATTCTGATTTTTTATTAGATTGAATACAATATAGAAATCCTTTATGAACAAAAGTACCTTTTGTTCATAAAATTAGATAATGAGATAGTCCTACTTAATTAAATTTAAGCATTTCCACTATGTATTATCAATGGGTGCTGTTTATGCATTATTCGCAGCTTGATATTTTTGATCACCTAAATTTGAAGGATTAACGTATAATGATACTAAAGGAAAAATACACTTTTGAGGTATGTTTATTGGGGTAAATTGTACGTTTTTCCCGATGCATTTTCTAGGTTTACAGGGTTATATATATATAAATAATTTTTATTTTAATAGGTATACCCAAGAATTAATTTAATTCCTTTAAAATTCACTAAATGTTGGCAGTATAAAAAAATTTTTTTTTATTAAGCCTACAAGAATAAACTAATATAATAATTTTATTTTATTTTAGAGACTAAACGTGAATATTATTATAAATAAAAGTTTTTTTTTCTTTTATAAATAATATGTAATAGTCCTATGTTACTTAGCTAAAATTTAAAAATATAAAGTAGTAAATGTTAAAAATTTTAATTATTCAAATAATGTTAAATATCAAGGGTGACCCTTTTTGTTTCTAATAATTAGTTATAATTTAAATAAAAAGGGCGCGGGCGTAGGCCCCTATTTATTTTTAAAGAGCATCCCCGATAGCATCCCCGATAGCATCCCCGATAGGATCAAGATCAGGCTTGCTCTCGCAGAACGAGTTCTTGAATTATAAGCATTTATTAAAAAGAAGAGCAAAAATTAGAGCATTTACTTTGTCTAGAGATAAACTACTATAATATATATAGTAAAGAATTAAATAAGCAACAAGAAAAAATAGGCCTGGTGTTAATAATCCTATGTTTGGGAAACCATAAAGGATAAAAAGAAGGAAAAAAGTAGCTAAGTCTATATTTGTTTATAATTATAATTCTTGCAAATTATTGAATTATTATCCTGAAACAGGTTTAGTATTGTAAATAATTAAAAATAGATTATGATACTTTAAATGAATATTTAAAATATAAAAAACTATACAAAGAGGGTTAGATTCTTTTTAGCAGGATACCTATTATTTTTGAAAATTATATTGAAAAATTAGATAAATAACAATAAAGATGCCTAGAAGAATTCCTGATTATCCTGATGCATTTGCAGGGTGAAATTTAATAGCAAGTGTTGGTTCTATGATATCAATAATCATGTCTGCATATTTTATAGCTATCATTTGTGATAAATTTGAAAAAGGATTAGATACCTCAAGAGATGGTTGACTTAAAGATGAATTTATTGAAGGTTATGCAGCTTGAACTGAAAATTCTGAATTAAGTAAAAATATTGAATGAAGTATAAATTCTCCACCTCATTTCCACGCTTTTAATAAATTACCTGTTCAAGGTTAATTATACAATAATATTTTATTTAAATGTTTATTAATTTCCTTAATATAGTAATTTGATTATTTAGTAATTTAATAACTTAATAACTTCTTATTAAAAAAATAATTAAAATTAATATCAATAGCACTCTTTGTTTTAATTATATCTCAAGATATAAATAATTAATACCAATACATGTATTGGTATTAATTATTTATATATGTTTTAATAAATAGATATTCTAGTTATATATTTTATGTATATATTAATATATAAATTAATATAAGTTAATATAAACTAATATTAACATATGTAAGTGCACATAAAACTTAGAAAAAAGGGGTTTAATTTAATTTGATAAAATATTAATAAAACTATTAATATATAGATATTAATTTTAATTTTAGTGATATATAATAATATAATTATATAATGTTATATTTGGCTAGTATTTAAATAAATTAATAATCAATAATTTATAATTAATAACTAATAGTTAATATAGGGGTTTGAATCCTCTATCTCCTCAATGCTAATAATAGCAATACTAGCTTTATTATTAGCCGCTACTTCTAGTTATGATCATAGCTATAAGACACTTGCCGAGTATGTCAAGTTTAATAGAATCGTTTTCATCGTCTTTATTTTGGCAAGTTATTTAACATTTAATACAATTGAATTAAATATTTTAAATAATGGGACTTTAATATGAGGTGGCGTTTTCAAAATTAATATGTTGTCACAAGTATTTGACTGTGTTTTATTAATAACAGGGGCCTTTGTTAGTTTATTAACGTGTTTTATACCATATAACTATAGAAAATATTATGATCAGGAAACTATTAATTTTATTGTTAATTCAAAATATCATACAAATATTCCTAATAAACTAGAATCTAATTACAATAAGGTTGATTTCTATAATTATTACATAAATAAACTATTAAATTATTATGATCATAATAATTTTCAAAATAAACCAAAATTACTTATTTTTATAACAAAAATTATGAATAAATTTATTAATTCATTACCTAAATTTAAGATTAATACTCCTGATCCTTTTTTTGTTAATAAGGATTTAGAAGACAGTAGAGTTGAAGCTAAAGAATTTAATTTATTATTAATATTTACAGTAATAGGTGGTTCTTTATTAATATCTAGTAATAATTTAATTTCATTGTATTTGTCCTTAGAGTTACAAAGTTTTAGTTTATATATTTTAAGCTCTAGTCAAATTAAATCATTTTTTGGTACTAGTGGAGGATTAAAATATTTTTTATTAGGTGGATTAAGTAGTGGATTTATTTTATTAGGTGCTAGTTTAATATATGGTTATACTGGTGCATTAAATTTTGATGATATATTTAAAATTTATTCTGATACTTCGACAAATTATTTTATAGACCCTTGTTTATTAATCCTTTTTGCAGGTTTATTATTTAAAGTATCAGCTGCTCCGTTTCATAATTGAGCACCTGATGTTTATAATCAAGTACCTACTATTAGTACTACTTGATTAATAGTCATTGCAAAAATTTCAATTTTTATACTTATGGTAATATTAGTTCATCATATTAGGATAGCATTAGATTTAAATAGTTTAAGCAATATACAACAATTATATTCCGTAGATAATCATAAATTGTTTGATTTTTATGCCATTACTACTATTTTTGATGATATTAATATTAATTTTAAGAATTTATTCAATTTCTATTTTGGATCAGGAGAGCTTCAGTTACATAAAAAATATGAATTCTTTTTCTTGTTACCTCATTATTCTAGTATAGGAATTTGAACTAATATTTTAACTTTTTCTGCTATTCTTTCTCTTTTAATAGGTACTTTTCTAGGGGTAACTCAAAATCTAGTGAAAAGATTATACAGTTATAGTACTATTTCACATGTAGGATTTTTATTATTAGCCTTATCTGTTAATTCTTTATCTAGTTTAGATGCTTTCTTATTTTATTTAGTACAATATACTATAACTAATTTAAATTTATTTTTTATTTTAATTGCTTGAGGTTATATTTATATACGATATTTTATAGAAAGTCCTAGAGAATTTAAAGCAGTTCGTTTTATTAAAGTTAATCCTATTTCATTAAAAGATGTTTATTTTGATCCAACTTTATATGATTTATTGGAATCTATTAATCATGAATTAGGAGAATCAGATAAGCCAGAAAATAGTTTATATTTTAAAAAAGGGTGACCCTCAGAAGATTTTCAAATTAATGCTATCCAAGATCATTATTTTGCCCATGAATTTGCTAGACATTCTAAAATTTATAACAATTATAAAGAATGGATTTATACACCTGTACCTTATATTGTTAATTTTAAAGGTATGTTTGTATCTGATCCAATGTTAGCTTTCTGTTTTGCTGTAACACTACTTTCTCTTGCTGGTATCTTTTTGGAATGCCAGAGTATATATTTACTTTATATATACTTATTAATAATACTATATGCAAAGATAATTATACACTTCTTTTATTTTTCCTGATGATTTAAAAGAAGTAAGTCCCAGATTCTTACCCTTTATATAGTAAAATTTGCAAATTATTTATCCACCTTTAAAGAGATAAATATCTTCAGAGACTTAAGGTATTACATTTTTTTATGAAGTAAAAGTCCCGTATATATATATATATTTAATTATTTTAATTCTATTGTTTATTATAACTATATCCTAATAATAAGAAATTTTTTTGCTTTTAACTGTTTTTATTCTTACTTAAATATATCTATTATAAAAATGAGTTACTTTGTGTTAGTTAAAGAAAAAACATATATGTATAATTCAGTTTCTAGATATTATTCACACAAATCAAAAGATTTTATCTTTGCTTCATCTTATCAAGATAATTTGATAGAAGGGGATGGACATATTTATGTGCCCTCTGGAGCTGTAGCCCAAAGAAGTAAAAATGTTCCTCATATAGAAATAGCTTTTGATATTAAAGATAAACCACTATTTGAAAAGATACAAGAAAGATTAAAAGGAGGTTATATAGTCATCAGAAAAAATAAAAGAAGTGGAAGATCAATAATAAAAAAAAAAATTAGTGTTATTAAAATTAATAACACTAATTAATAATCATATGAGAACACCTAAAATTGAATCTCTTCACAGATTAATAGATTGATTTAATTTATCAAAAGGTACGAAATTAGTTAAATGTGATATAGATAAATCTGATATTTTAAATAATAGTTGATTCTCTGGTTTCTTAGAAGCTGATGGTAATTTTTATTTGAATTTTAAAATTAACAAAGATTTAAGTCATAATGGTTTTAAGATTAAGGATATTGTATATTATATGAGATTAAGTCAAAGACAAAATTATACTAGAAAAGTCAATTCTATCGTACATTTATCATATTTGGAAATTATGAATAAAATTGCTAAAGCTTTAAACACATCAGTAATTAATATTTATAGAGATAGAATTAAATATGAAGAACATTCTTATTTAATAAGAACAGATAAAATAAAATCTAAGAATAAAATATTTTCATATTTGAATAAATTTCCCTTATTTGGTTATAAGTATTTTGCTCATAAGAATTTAGAAAGTATACATATTCTTGTAAAAAATAAAGAATATAAGTTAAAATATGGTAAATTAAAATTTATAAAACTATATGAAAGGATAAAAGATGACCCTAATAGGGATTATTGAAATCATCTGGATAAATTTTATAATTTATAAATTTATATATATATATATATATATACACATAGATTCCCCCGTTAATCGGTTTCTTCGGAAAACAGCAGATATTGTTAGCTAGTATGCAAGCAGGATTTTATTTAGGTCCTTTAGTAGCTATATTTACAAGTGTTATAGGTGCAGGTTATTATTTAAGAATTATTAAATTTTTATATTTCTATGACAGTTTATTAATTCCTATGTATAAAATTAGAAAAGATATTGATAAAATCATTCCTAATTTGAAAAACACATTTATAACACCTATTGAAGACAATGATTCTAATTATAATATACCTTTAATTCCTAGTAATCATTTAAGTTTAGCTATTGCTTTATTAACATGTATTACTTTATTTTTTATTATAAAACCATTCTTATTATTAAATATAATAAATTTAATAACATTATCCTTATATTAACATATAAATTTATAGATTTAATTTTCGTATAAATATATAAATTATTAATACGATTTATCTAACTGATGGGCCCACAAATTTTAACTAAAATATATAATATAATTATATTATGATTAATATTTATATATAACGATTTATCTATTTAATTTGATATAGAATTAGAATTTAAATAAATAATTTATTATATAAAATTTCAAATATTTATACTTACGTATTATATGTTATAATTTAAAGTATTAGATTCTTTTATTCTTTTATTCTTTAATCAGGTAAAGATTTATCTTATATATTTATATAATATAAATTAATATATATTATTTATTAATAAATAATATATATTAGATTAAATATTATATAATATAATTTAGGAGTTATTTGATTTATTCTGAATTATAAATGTTATAAAAAGAGTGCAGGCTAGGCTTGCTGGGCGGGCGGGGCCCGCCCGCCCTATTTATTTTTAAAGAGGATCCATACTTCTATATGGAGGAGGAGGATCCTCTAATTCGGATCCGATCTGGATCGCATCCTCAGAGGGCATTATTATTAGTAATAAAGAATGTAAAAATTTTTTATATTAATAAGAATTCAATTTATTTATCTTTTTTATTAATGTGAATCTTTATATAAATGAATAATATTATCTTTATATTTATTTGAGATCTTAGTAGAAATATACATGTTTATATAAATGGATTTAAGAAATGTTAATGATATTATGATGTCAGATATACTAATTCCTTTAGTTAATTTGGAAATAATAAACTCTGAAATTCTTTTAACTTGATTAAATCTAGATTTTATTCAATTTTTATTTCTATCTATTTTTTTTTTAATTGTAATTAAAAGAATATGGTATTCCTTTAATCTTATAAAAGGGTGACCCTCAGTGAATAAATTTAAGTTTAAATTTTTAGATGCTCCTGTAAGTTGAGGTTTATATTTTCAAGATGCAGCAAGCCCTTCTTTTGAAGGAGTTGTTGATTTACATAATAGAATTATGTTTTATTTAGTTGTTATATTGTTTGGAGTTTCTTGAATATTATTATCAGTAATAATTAATTTTAATAAAAATAGTAATAAATTAGTTTATAGACATTTAAATCATGGTACATTAATTGAATTAATATGAACAGTAGGGCCAGCACTCGTATTAGTTGCAATAGCTTTTCCAAGCTTTAAATTATTATACTTAATGGATGAAGTTATTGATCCTGCAATGACAGTAAAGGTAACTGGTCTATTAGGCCAGATATTATATATATTATATAAATTAGTATATATTTATAATTTTTTGAATAAAAAGTTAAATAATTAAAGGGCAGAGTAAGGCTATTTATTTTTATATTTATTTTTAAGGAGCAACGCTGGGAGCCCGCGTTCCGCGCTCCGCGTTCCGTAGAGAATTTCATAGTGTAATTTTGAGATCTAAAAATCGTATAGTCCTCATAATGAAAATGTTGTATCTGTAATTATTGGTTCATTCTTAGGAAATGGTTATTGTGATAAAAGATCTATAAAGAGTTGTATAATTTGTTTTAGACAAAGTAATAAAACAAAAATTATTTATTATGATTATATAATTTCTCTTGAAGCCGGAGGAAGGCTTTTATACAAGAGGTTATTGTTTTAATTTAAAGCCTAGACTTTATTACAGAGTACTAAAAAATAAAACATATATTCGTTATGAATTTAATACTTATATTTTTATAAGTTTAGATTGAATATATGATCCTTTACTATGAAAATAATTAATAAAGAAATAGAAAAATACATTACTCCTTTAGCTTTAGCCATTTGGATTATGAATGATGGCAGTTGAGTTAAATATGGAATAAGACTTACCAGAAATGCTTTTAGGTATAATGAAGTTAAATTGTTAACTCTAATTTTATATACTAAGTTTGAGTTATCAACAACAATTCAAAAACTTAATTATCTAGATAAATATTCTATTTATATTAAATCTAATTCTGTAACTTTATTTTAGAAGATTAATACAACCCTATATCGATTTTTCTTGTTGGGACTTCACTCTTTGAAAATAAATACCGTTATATAAAATAGGATTATAATATTATATAATTATTTATTTATGTTTTCTATTTGTATTTAATAAAATTATAATATAGTATATATGATAGTCATAAATTTATGGCAACATAAGTGATAATAGTCTAGGACAATTATTTGAAAAAGATTATTTTTTAAGACTATCAAAAAATAATATAGCTTTTTGCAACAGACTAGTTCACTTGTGGATATTTGATGTTAATCAAATATTTAATGTATAGTCGAAACAAAGTAAAAAAAAAACTTTTTTTTTACTTTGTTTGCATCAATGATACTGAGAGTACGAATATGCAGATTTTCTGAATGAAGAAAATGAAACAATTAATTTTGATTCATATATGAAAGATGAATCTAGTTTGGAAGAAGGTGAACTACGAATGTTAGATGTAGATAATTCTTTAGTATTACCTATTGATACACATATTCGTTTTATTGTTACTGCTGCTGATGTTTTACATGATTGAGCTATGCCTACTTTAGCATTAAAAGTTGATGCTTGTCCAGGGCGATTAAATCAGGCATCTGTTATAATAGAACGACCTGGTTTTTTTTATGGCCAATGTTCAGAAATATGTTTACGACTAGGTAGGTTAATTTGCTCGGGGAAAGTTAAATCTTCACTGGTATTCCCTAGCACCAGGCTTAGCATAAAGTACGACGTTGGTTTATGTGAGTTAAGCTTAAAATATATTCAAAGATTCCTGAATCTTTGAATATTAGGTGCGTATATTGATTATAAAAATATAATTACCCCGGGCCTAAGGGCCCGGGGTAATTATATTTTTATGCCAGGAGAGCTAAAGACTCCAGAGCATAAGAATATAATCAGTAAGATTATTGTAGAGTTAATTTTGTTTGAACGGTCATTAACGTGTAACTGAGATTCTTCAGGGTGTGTCTCTCAAAAATCTTATTTTCTTAACGACACAAATAAAAATGATAAAAATTTATGTGTGAATATTAGAAAAAAAGATTTAAAGACTAAGAATATATTCAAGCAAAAGGGTATATTAATCAGTGAAGTCAACAAGGTCTTTTGGCTCACAGAAATTAAGAATGCAGTAATTCAGTCGGCAAATTGAAGTAAACTAGGTAACCCCGTATTCCGTATAATTATTATGATTACGGAGCTGAAGCATTACAGTAACTTACAACTATATGGTAAGTCATGAATAGAGGAATCTATTTATAGAGCTTCCCGGGGGCAGGATCGATACCAAGATAATCATTCTAGTGATTGTACCCCAGGGTACAAAATCATGGGATTTTTATTTCCCATGGGTATGTCTTTTTTGTCTAGGGCTAAATTAAGGTCCCCGGGGCCTATGGCCCCGGGAACTAGAAATAACGACCCGGTAATAAAAAGACTGGGTCGTTATTCTTCGATTTCTAGCGCTGTATACCCAAGAATTAATTATCTAAATTATCGTGCTTATAGCATCTGAAGTAAACTGAATTGAAGGCTACAAGATAAGGATAAATTCAAATATTGACATAAAAATCAATTTATATTTTGAACTATTTTTCGAAAATATTCTTCGGTAAACACAATGAATAATATTAAGCCTTTAAAAGATAAGAAGTTAACTAAAGAGATTATGCAAACGTTAAGAGAGGGTAAATGAATAACAACAAAACAGAAACAAAAGTTAACTATTTATATTGAAAATGTTCAGAAATCTATTTCAGAAACTGCTTTATATTATGGTATGTATTCAAAGAAATTAAATTATTTGACTGAAAGTTTTCTACATTCTTTGTTAGTACAAGTATATGCAATAGAAGTATTAAGTAAAAATAAAGGAAGTAGAACACCAGGTAGTGATAATTTAATTTTAGATCATAACTATGAAAATAAGATGTTAATACTAAGTAAAGTAAAAAAATTTTACTCAATAGAAAAGATTCCGGGAAAACGGGTTTATGTTCCTAAATTTAATTCTAAAGAATTAAGACCTTTAACAATACCTAGTATTATAGATAGAGCTATTCAACAATTATTTTTAATAGTGATGGATCCCATTATAGATGTAAATTCGGATTTGTATAGTTTTGGTTTTAGGAAAGGCCGAAATCAAATAATGGCAATAGGTCATATACAGAAGAAGTTACAAACTAAACCCAGTAGGGGTAAAATAACACAAATTGATTATCCTTATATTTGAGATGCAGATATTAGGAAATGTTTTGATTCCATAAATCATGATTGATTACTTAATAATATACCTTTAGGGAAAAAATATAAACGTATATTTAAAAAATGATTAAGATCAGGTTATATAGAATTTGGAAGCGAAAATATACATCAAGTCTATGAAGGTATTCCACAAGGTGGTATAATAAGTCCTCTATTAATGAATATGACATTAAATGGGATAGAAAAATTAATTGAAGAAGCTAAATTAGAGTATAAAAAAAAGATAAAAAGAAGTGTAATTAGAAGGAATAAATATGGGAAATGTAAGTTAGCAGTTAAAATGAAAAGTAAAGTTGATAATAAATTTAAAGAAGTGGAAATATCTTGTGATTTTATAAGGTTTGCAGATGATTTTATAATTATCTGTGGATCATCAATATTATTAGATATTATTAAACGAAAAACAAAAGAATTTTTGAAAGTAAGAGGATTAGAAATACATCCTAACAAATCTAGAACTCTCTATTTTAAGATAAATGTACCCTTTAATTTTTTAGGTTATACTTTTGTATACTTAATAAGAACTAATCATATAAGAAGTAAATTTCTAATGAGATATATTAGGGAATATAGATTGAAAGGAATACCACGTTTATATGTTTATCCTTCAAGTTTAAAATATAATAATATAAAATTAAAAATTAAAGAAATACTAAAATCTAATTATAATACAACTGTGTTCCAATTAATTAGTAAATTAAATCCCATTATTCGGGGATGAGTTAATTATTATTCTTTTTCGAATAGTGGAGGAACATTAACTTCTTTTAGAAAGTTTATGTTTGAAAGATTAAAAATATACTTAATAAAGAAACATAAAAAAGCATCTATTATTTGATTAATGAGACAATACTTTTTGATAAATACACTCCCAGAGCAATATAATTTGAAACCTAAAATACTATTGAAAATAAATTCCGGAATATTAAAAAATAAATGAAATTTTTATGCCTTAGCTTTTAAAGATGAGAGTGGAAATTTATATGATAAACCCAAAATAAATATACTTTTATGACCAAATAAAATAAAAAGATTAGTAACTGCAACAATTTTTGCACCCAATAGAGAGTTATTAGGAATTAGTTGATACTTAAAGAAAGAACTTTGAAATATAGAAATGATTAAATTGCAAAAGTATCATTTTAGTTTTAATATTTCACTTTGAGAGGCACTTTATAAGAGAGATGGAAATGTTTGTTATCTCTGTAAAGATATATTAATAGATGATATGAATAACATGAATAATGATGTTCATATTCATCATATAAATTCTTGAAGTAATAATAAATCTTATGCATCAAGTAATTTGGCTTTGGTTCATGCAAATTGTCATACTGGATGACACTTAGAAGTTAAAGAAGGAGCAAAGAAGGGTAAAAAGAGCATCCCCGATAGCATCCCCGATAGGATCAGGATCAGCCATAAAAGTGAAATTACAAAATATGCAAAAAATAGAACTAAAATCAGATTTAAAGAATAGAAGATATCTAAGCATAAAAAATATTTTAAGTACTAAAAGAAAAGACGAAATGGAATCAAAAAGAAAAAAATGATATGTAGTTATTTAGTAAACTATCAGAAAAGAAACCTAAATCTCAAAACATTTAGGTACCCGTAGGTACCGGGTACCTAAATAACCCGGCCCTCTCGTGGGCCGTCTTATTTGAAAAAAAAAAATTTTTTTTTACTTAATTTCATCATTCCCCTTTGGTCGGGGAATGTTAAAATTAAGGTCCCTTTAATTTTTATTTTCCCGGGTACCTAAATTGTGTTGAAAGGCTAAAAGTTTGGATAAACTCAGCACCTTGTCAAAAGTAAGAAAGGCTAAAAGTATTGGTAAACCCAGCACCTCATCTTATACACTAATAAAATTAAGTAGAAAAAACAAATAATTATAAGAAGATTTAAATTTTAAAATATGATAAGAATACATATAAAAGATAAACAGTTATAGATATTATGAATAAGTAGATATCTTAATCTGCTTATTCATAATATTAATTGCTAGAGTAGAGCGTAGTGCTTCGAGAGGAGCACGCTACGATCATATGGGGGATATGTTAGAAATAACAAATTCTATCCAAGCGGAGTACTTCATTCTTCAATGCCAATTAAGATTGAAGCTGTAGAAATTGAAAAATTTTTTACTTGAATTTTAGAACAGTAAAAAATCACTTATTTTTATAATTATTCCATGCTATGTACGTACTGATATTAATAATTTATTTACTTTATTTTTAAATATTATTATTTAAATCAATATACGAATTAATTATTTATATTCTGTTTTCATAAAAAAAAGTATAAATATTTTAATTTAAAATTAATATTAATATCTTAATTTTAAATGTTATATTACTTTATTAAAGTTTTAATCAAAATAAAATTAAAATTTTAACTTATAGAATATATATATTAATATTGTTTTAGGATTTATATAAGTAAATAAGTTTACTTATATAAATAATTTATATTTTTAGGTAATAATTTGAAGAATAAAAAAATTATATATATGTTTATATTTTTAGGTAATAATTTAAAGGAGAAATTAAATATGGATTTGATAGGTTAATTTAAGTATCTTGTTAATTTTTCCCCTTTAGAACTAAGACCTAATATAATAGCATCAGAAAAATTCTTTATATTCATTTTTCCCCTTTGCCGCTATCGCTTAATGGTAAAGCCTTGCACTGTTAATGCTTTGATACAGGTTCGAATCCTGTTAGTGGCGGTGCTTAAATTTTTTAAGCAATATGAAAATTAATGATATTCTAATGTTATTGAATAAAATTTTAATTTTTAATAAAAATATATTGTGTATTTGGTGATGGTTCCGAGTGAACGCTATTTAGAAGCTTTAATACATGCGAATCGAACGACCTAAGTATTTAAATAGAGATTTTGTAAGTTCGTAATATATAAATATATATATATATCTAATAGGTGATTTAATAAATTAAATTAAAGGTTAATTTATTAATATTATGTTATAAATGATAGAACACAATATTTATATTGTATTCTATAGTATATATAATTATTAACTTAAAAGTTAAATATTACACACGATGATATAAAAAAGAAAAGGTAGTGGTGAACTGGTGAGTATAATCAGGAACGTTACCCCAAAGTAAAGTTAGATACTTTATGATTGTATTAGTTTTTTTATGACACCCTTTTAAAATGATTTAACGGGTCTCTAAGGCGTACTTGGGGGCCAGATACTAAAGAAAAGTTTTCGCTTTGGGATTGGCCTGAATCGGGGAGGTAGTAGGAGAGGTAATAGCTCAACTAGCTGATGAACCGTAGTCGAATCTTTGGAGGATGAACGACCACATTGGCGATGAAATAACAGCCTAGCAATTTATTTGCCTGCAGTAGGGAATCTTGGTCAATGGCCGAAAGGCCGAACCAGCTATCTAGAAGGGAGAAAAAGAACACTGAATGTGTGCTATTTACAGGTAAATCCCTAAAAAAAGAGAGGATGATGACGTTATCTTTATATAAATGATTAAATTATAATATATATATTTTTTTATATTTCTTATGATATTTAATTATTTATATATCACTCTTTTTTTTTACTTGTTTATTAACATGAGAAGAGAGGATATTTATTTTAAATTCTTTATTAGGATTTAAGTTTTTAATTTGAATAAAAACATTATTTGAAGAAACTTCTTTTCTTTTCAGTATTATAAATATAATATATATTTTATTTTTTATTTATTGTATTGAATATAATTAATAAATATGTAATCACCTCTGAGGATCCTCCTTTTTTTTTTAATTATACATTTAATAATAAATATTGAAAACCACGGTACTTTGAGTATGATACAGGAAAAGTATTCAGAAAAATTGTTATCTATGGTATACAAAGATAAATAAAGTCTTGGCTAATTCACGTGCCAGCAGCCGCGGTAATACGTGAGAGGCAAGCGTTACTCGTCATTAATGGGTCTAAAGGGTACGTAGGCGTTATAAAACATCTTATTTAAGACGTGAGAGTGAATAAAGATAATTTTATAATAGAGTCAGAAAGGAGTAACAAATATAACGAGAGGAGTGTGTCAATACCTAGATACTCGAGAGGTTGCGAGGTGGCGAAAGCGTGTTACTATTAAAGACTGACGCTGAGGTACGAAGGCATGGGAATCGAACGGGATTAGAGACCCCGGTAGTCCATGCAGAAAACGATGTATGCCGTTGTGGAAATAAGATATCAGGTACTTATTGTACATTTTTTTTTTTCTTTTATTATCTTATTGCTCTGTCCGGTCAGGCCCCTTTTATATATAGTCCTAAAAATAAAAGAAATAGGAATTTATTAATATTAAATTTATACAATATTAATATTAATAAATTTGTAATTTCATTAATTAAGTTAAAAGACTTATATTAACTGTAGTAAATTTAGAATTTATTTAATAAATTTAAAAATTTAATATCTATATTAAGGACAAAAATTTATTTATATTTTATTTTAAGGACAGCAGTGATCCTTTTTAATTTTTTTATTTATCATGTTTATATTATTATTAATTCTTTAATTCTTTTAGACATTATTAGATTTAAGGGTAATATTTTTGATAATAAAAGAAAGCATAAAAGAAAGAGCGTCAGGGCGTCAAAGCGTTAAGGTATTATAAAATTAAATTAGGTGAAAGATATCGAAAGTTCCACGTATAAACGAAGGTATTAAGCATACCACCTGGGGAGTAAGGCCGCAAGGCGGAAACTCAAATCACTAGACGGCCCACAGAGACCAGCAGTGAAGCATGTTACTTAATGCGATAACCCGCGCAAAACCTTACCACTCCGTGCATATATTTCAAATGAATAATTCGAAAATAAATACAGGTGTTGCATGGCTGTCTTTAGTCCGTGTCGTGAGACGTCTGGTTAATTCCTAAGAAACGGGCGCAACCCTCCTTCTTTCATAATATAAAAATGTTGATAATTTACTTAATAATATGATTAATTATTATTATTTAAACTAATTATTTGATATATAAGAAGAACGACCAAAAAATGGTATTTGTAAGTTCTCTAGAATTAATAAAAAATTATAACCTTTATTCTATAAAATTTGATTTTTTTATTTATATTATTTTTAATATTTAGATTTAATTGATTTAATTTTATATTATTTGATTATTTTCTAGATTTAAAGTAATATAATGCAAGGATATTAATTTTTTTAGAGTTAAGTTTATTTTTCTTAGTTAGTTCTAAAATCAGAGATATTTTTAACTTACATAGGTTTAAATGTGAGGATTAAGACAAGTCAGTATGGCCCTAATGGAGTGGGCTGTAGACGTGCCGCAAGTTTCTTAACAAAGGGGTGCAATGAATAAATTCGGAGCTAATCCTATAAAATAAGAAAAAGTACGGATTGTAGTCTGAAACCCGGCTACATGAAGAAGGAATTGCTAGTAATCGTAAATCAGCAATGTTACGGTGAAATAAATCTCTGGGGTGTACTAACCACTCGTCAGGTGGAGAGAGATGTATATGCAGGAAGGGTTTTATTCTATAGGCTAAACTGATTATATTTAACTTATAATAAATTATATCTAGGTATTGTATTGACCTTTGTCATTTTTACCTTTCTTTATATTCATTAGATTGTTATTTGAATTTTAATTATATTTTATATATTTATATATTTTATAATAATTAAAATTTTTATTTCTTTTATATTATTAAGTACATTTTATAAATAGTAAGTAATTAAGGAATGAAGATAAGTTCATTTCATGTCTATAAGCTGGAAAAACTTTAATGTATGACATTGATTTCTATTAAGTCGAAATATGGTAGTTGTAGGGGAACCTGCAGCTGGAAAATAGTAATATTTATTAATAATTATCTCCTTGAGAATGATTCTCATCTGGTTTGAGAGTTGGGCTGTAAACCCACTAGTTTTAAAACTATAGGCGGTTCAATTCCGTCCGTTCTCATATAACAATTTTATTTTAGAGATATGACTTTTTTAAATAAAAATAGGATTTTTCCCCTTAATTACATTTATATTCCAATATATTTAATATTGGAATATAATTATTTATTTATAATTAAGAATATTTTTTATTTTTATTTCGATTTGGTATATGGTATTGTATTTACCAACTTTAACTATGAACACAATCTTACCTATTTTGGCTGTAATAGCAGCATTATTTGTTATAACAACACAAAATCCTATTTATTCTGTTTTAAACTTAATTGTATTATATATATTAGTGGCTTTCTTTTTGATATATAAAGGTATTACATATATAGGTATTTCTTACATAATTATATATGTTGGAGCAATAGCTATATTATTTTTATTTATCTTAATGATGATAGATATTGAAATTGTAGAGAAAAGAAATAATAATTACCTTCCTTTATTATGTCTTTTATTAGTGGGATCAGTTTTTCTATTTAAGAATATTGTTATTAAATATGGTTTAATTAAAAATGTAAATATAATTAATTTAAATAATAAGGACACCAATATAGAAAATTATTTTAATTTTAAAAATTTGCTTAATAATAATTATAATTATAATGAATTATTTAGTATTGATAAGATAAAATTTGAAGAATTATTTGAAGGTGAAGAAAATACACAATTGTTAAAAGAAGGAACATCTTTAATTCAGAATTTATTCACTAATAAGTATGAATATTATATGGTATTTACACCTAATTGAGAAAGTGCTGTAAATAATATTACTCAAATATCAGGTATAGGAGATATTCTCTATTCTACTTATCATTCTTATATTTACTTATTAAGTATAATTTTATTGTTAGGTTTAGTTGGTTCTATTTTATTAACTGCCGAAAAAAATGAAGAGGTTAGATTTATTCCTAGAGCTATTATAAAAAAAAGGTTCAATATTAAAAGAAATTATGCTATTCCAGCTTTTTTTAGTTTAAATTATATAGAAGAATTAGGATCCGAGAATTCAACAGAAAGTTTATCATATTATATATTCATTGTTTTATTTATTAGTGTTTTATTATTTGGAATCAATACATACTTATCTTTAAGTATGAAATACTTTGATAAAGAAGGAGGATTTGAATGTGGCTTTACGTCTTTTATACAAACTAGAGAACGGTTTAATATTATCTTTTATAGAGTAGCATTATTATTTTTAATCTTTGATTTAGAAATTGTCTTAATTTTTCCTTATACTGTTATTAATCATAATAATCAAACTATTAGTAAAAATAATGTTTTAGCTTTCTTATATATATTAGTTATAGGATTTATTTATGAACTTAAAGAAGGTGCTCTGGATATTGTAAAAAAGAGGATCAGTACATCCTTTAAAATTAGATTTTAAAACATAATTTTTCGCTGCGGGCTCCCAGCGTTGCTCCTTAAAAATAAATAGTAAAAATAAATAAGTAGTAAAAATAAAAATCCTTTTTATTTTTATATTTCTACTTTATTAAAAAGAATCAGACCTCAAAAAATTAATTTATCTCTTTTTCTGATTTATTTAAAAATAACTTAAATATTAATGTAAAAGTTATCATAAAATTTCTATTATAATTAAAAAAAACTTTTCTGATTAGTTACATCATTTAATACTAAAAATTTTCTTAGGCTTTCTATGAAAGTAACCACAAATATTATTATTATTAATTTCTTGTACTTTAATTTACGTATTTTTATATTACGCTTTTTATATAATAATGAAATAAAAATATATATCTATATTTTTACGTAGATATAAATATAATATATAAATATATAGTATTTATTCATATAAGGAATATATTATATTATAATGTAATATTAATAAAAGTAATAATATAAAAAAGCTCTGACCCTCTCCTCAGAGGATCCGAACCTTATTTTGTATGTGGCCCGCCCACCCTATTTATTTTTAAGGAGCAATAAGAAAATTTTATTGTTAAGATATAATAAATATTATTATATATTGATAGTTTTTATAATGATGTAGATATAAATAAAAAAAAATAAAATAATTTAATAAGAGTATTAATATGTTATGGATTTATCCCTTAATTGAAGTATTAATTATATTAGTACCAGTATTAATGACAATTGCTTTCGTTACTATTAGCGAAAGGAAAGTAATGGCAGCTATGCAGAGACGATGTGGACCTAATGCTGTAGGAATATGAGGAGTTTTACAACCATAACGAGTGGTTATATAAATAATAAATTAATAATAACTATTTATTATTTATATAAAATAAATAAGACTAAACACTTAAATGTTATTTATTATAGGATAATATAATAAACTATTAATAAGTAGAATATACAAAAATTTTATCAGAGCGTAAGATCTTGGAGCATCAGCATCAGCGCAAAAGGATACTCCTCGCCTCGGAGGATCATGCGAAGCAAGAGGATTCATACCTTTATATGGATTGGATCCAATCCGGATCGTATCTTATTGGGGTTGCTCCGCATGCAGTGCATGCGGAGCAACGTAATTTAATATATTCTTAAAGACCATATGTCTTACTTTGTTTTTATACGAAGATGAAATGGTCTAAATTTTTAAAATCAATATTTTCATCCCCTGTTTCTCTGAGGATCTTCCTGAGGATCCTCTGCGGGAGCAAGCCTGCGCCCTGATCCTTTTAGTATAAAATTACGTATTTAATATTTTATCAAATAAAAAATATATTTTTTATTTAGTAACTAGTAACGATATAAGTAATAATAAAAATTATCTAATCTTTTCCCCCCCCCCCCTTTTTTATTAACACGAAGAACGAATATAAAATAGTAAAGAGAGGTTATGAAATAATAAATTTAGTTTTAAAAAATACTTCTTGACCTAAAAAAAAGAGGAAAAATATACATTTATTGAACATTGTAATAATTATTAAGAAAAGATCATAATTTTTTGCAAAAGAAGTGAATTAAAGTAACAAAAATATATAAAATAACATTTTTCCGTTTAAATTGTTCACTTATTTTGACTAAAAAAAACATTGGACAAAAAACTAAGTATTATTATTATAATATAAATAAATAAAAGAATCTATTGAACCTTTTTATTAAAGTATTTGGCTGATATTGTTTTTTCAAACAATGTTTGAAAAAAGTAACTTATATAATTTATAGAAATGGATAAGATTGGTATTTAAATAAGTTCAAGGCATTACTTAGTTATATAACTAAATCGTATGTAAATCCTTGTAATATTAATGCAGTATCTATCTTTACAAAAAGTAAAATAAATAAAGCATTAATTGCTTTAAAACATAATTATATAGTAATATAGAAATGGGTGAATCTAGATTTAGTGTAAAAATTTATTATTTTTGGAAAAGATTATCTTCAGTAAATAGTACAATTAGTAAGAGGAAAAGTTATATATGTATATTTAATAAACAAAGGATTTATCTTTATTAAGTAATTAACCTTTTCCTAGTATAAAAGAAACAATAAAAAGTTTATTTTTAATTTAATAATATTAAAGACGTAATTTTGATAAAGGTATACCTTTTAAAAGTTATTATTATAATAATAATAATTATTACGATAATTATTATTATTACTATAGCTTAATAATAATATATAATAATATACCCAATGATAAAAAATAAAGATTTTTAAAAATAGATTAGTCGCAGATGCTTTAAAACTATTAGTTAAGGAAATAATTAGACCTAGACATTCAAATAGTATGTTATTTGTTCTAGGTCCTTGTATTACTTTAATTTTTGCTTTATTAGGATGAGCTATAATACCTTTTGGAGAAGGTTTGGCTATATTTGACTTTGAATTAGGTGTATTTTTTGCTTTAGCTGTATCATCGTTAGGAGGATATGGAATATTAATTAGTGGTTGAGCTGCAAATTCGAAATATGCATTTATAGGAGCTATAAGAGCAACAGCTCAATTACTTTCATATGAACTTGTGTTTTCTAGTATTGTTTTAATATTGATATTATTCTCTGGTTCATTAAGTTTAACATATATAGTTGAATGCCAACAAGCAGTGTGAAATATTTTTCCTTTAGCCCCTATTGCTTTAGCTTTCTTGATTGCTATATTAGCAGAAACAAATAGACCCCCTTTTGATCTAGCAGAGGCCTAACAAAATTCGGCCTATAAATGGATTATATATAATTAATTCTTTTATTAATAAGTTCATAATATATTTAATAATTAAAATAATATTAAATTAAATACACATTAATCTAATTATTTATATAAATAAATTAAGTTATTATTAAAATATAATATAACTTTTAGAGACTTGACATGAACAGATAATTCTCTATCAAAATTAGGTGGTTTATTATTTATTATAAAGTCCTTATTCTTTATTTTATTCTAAAATGATATGGAGTTGTTAGATTTTCTTTCTAGTTTAAAAGCTAGTTTAAAGGCAAAACGTAAGAATTTTAAGCCTGTTAAAGTTTATATTTATATAAATAATATAAATACTATAAATATAATAAAAAATGAATTAAGTAATTCTAGAGGTGTTTATGGTTTTTTCTCTCATAAAAAATAATAAAATTTATATTGAGAGTAATGAAAATTTAGTCATTATATTTCTTGAATATATAAGAGGGAAAAAATCAAATAAAAAATCACAACGAGCTATCTTAAAATATAGATTACATAATTTTTATTATATTATATTTGAATTTCACTAAGTTGAAGATAAATATTTATTAGTAATTATTGAAACTCCTTCTTATGTTATTATAAGTTAAAATATTTATATTATTTTAAAATCATAGCTATTTATATGGTAGGTTATAAATATAGTAATATAGCAAAATTAAAGATGAGACATAGATATAAATTATGTAAGCATCTTTTTTTTGGGTAAACATCATACTATACTTAGTAAAAAAAAAAATTAATTTAGCTAGTAAAGAGAAAACAATCCGATGTTTGGTAAAAACATAATTATAAGACAAAAAATTAATGTTTTTGAGAAAAAGTAAACTTGTTTACTTATATAGATTAATTAATAATAATTAAAATTAACAGAAATTTATCCTAACAGTATACATATTTCAAAAATATTAAATTTACATAAACACCTATAAATAGATACATAAAAAAGTAAAAAGTATTTATATGAAAATCAAATAAATATATAATATCCAGACCAGCTCCCTTTGGCTATGCCAAAGGGAGCTGGTCTAGGCATCAATGAGGTCCATACCTTTAGTTAATAATAATAAAATCAAGAATAAGTAAGGAATCAGAATTAGTAGCAGGATTGTGTGAGATGTGACTTCTTTTTTCTCTTTGAAGTATTAATACTTTATCCTGAGTATTAGGATTAATTCAAAATAATAATAACAATTTAATAAATGTAATTGATATTTTAAGCGAATTATTTTGAAAATTAATTAAATATGTGAATAATATAATAAATCCCTATAATGGTGATCTCCGCTACGAGAATTACATAAAATTATATAATTATGTAAATAAGTTATATAATTTATTCTATACTTGAACAAGTAAGATAAAGGATCCATCTGAAAGATATACTCCTTGTATAGATTTAAAAATTTTACACTTCCAACTTTTCCAAGTGGAAGTGTATTTTTTCCCATTTTACTTATGAATAAAAATAAAAAATTTTTATTTTTTAAACCAGGGAGTTCCATATTTAAATATCATTTTAGGTGGATTAGGATCACAAAATATTTTGATATATCTGAACCTTTTATTTCTAAAGCTTAAACTAAATAACATAATGAATATACTTAAGCTCAATAAGATAAATAAGAATATTATTTTTAATGAGATAACGAATAAATTTAAACTTAATAAAATAATGAATAGAATAAACCTAAAAAAGTATATCTGTGATTATAAGAAAAATATAAATAAAGAAAGTTTTTCAAAACTTTCTAATTTTCTTTGTTTAATATGTTTAATAAGTTTAATGTATTAGAGAAATTAAATGATAAAATTAGTGAGAAAAAAGAAACCATTTCAAGAAGTAATAAATGGAAATTAATTATTTCGGAGATAAGTAGAAAAAAAATTATATTAGGATGTAAAGGTGAGACATTTTTAGATAAAATTAACACCTTTTTTAATAATTGAAGTAATTATTATATTATAAGACGTTGTTGTTCATATGATATTTTATTAGAATATCATTATTCGTCGTCCTTATTAGATAATGAATGTAAAAATATTTTTAAGATAAAAGATATACCAGATGAAATATCAAAGTTTCTTAATATAAATAATAAAGATGAAGATCTTAATATTGGATTTCTTTCATTTAATATTGATAATAAAAATAATGATACGGTCAATGCAGAAAATAATAATCATATTAAAACATTATCATGTGATATTGAAATTGATAAACTTAGCGAATTTTATTCTTATTTTAATTATCAAACAAAATTACAATGTCGATACGATAAAGGTAGGATATTATTAAATGATTTAAGAATTATAATTCTTAAAAATGAAAAACACGAATCATCTAATATTACACAACATTATGTTTATTGTAATAATGAAAAAATATATAAAGGTTGGGTAAGTATAATTAGAATACAAAATTTTTCTTCTCAGCCTGTTTATTATAATAATTTAATTAAAAGATATGCTAAAGAAATAAAAGTTATTATAAATAAATGATTATTAATAGAATCTAATAATAATTTTGAATGTAGCTTTGATACAAAAATGAATAAATTATTGATTTATGATAGAAAAAAATTAAATTTAAATGAGACCAAGTACATATTACCTTTCTCTATAAGGGAAATCAATGAAAAAGATATACTTTTTAAAAATAAGTATAAAATACCTTGAGCTTTAAAAGAAAGTATGAAAAAAATAAAAAGGGCGCATAATAATGAATCGAAATATAATTCCATATTATTACCAAAAAATTTTAAATAAATATCAGCAAATACCTAGTGTATTTGAAAAGATATTAGAAATAGTAAATAAATTACTTTATATGACTAAAAATATAAGAATTCAAAATATAAGTGATAAATTTGGATATTCTGCGCCCTTTTTATCCAGTAAACACAGTTATATTAAATATCGGAAAAGGTGTGCTTGTTATTGGGCACCCTCGATTTTATTTTGAAATGATTGTAGAACTTATATTAATTATAAATTTGAAGAAGGATCTATCCTGGAACTTTTTCAGGGTGGGGAGGAGCAACGCTCTTTTTATTTTAAGGAGCGGCCCGCAGAATTTTTATTGGTTAAAAAGGTTAGCTCTTTAAAATGTAAAAGGAATAATACGAATAATAAAGAAAATAAAAATGAAACTATTAAAATATTAAATATAAATAAAAAAAATTATAACCTAAGATTTAATTTAAAGAATGATATCACTAATGAAAGTATATTATATATATTATATTCAATTTTATATAATTGTAATTATATAAATAATATTTATTTTAATAATGATAGTTCTATGGAAAATGTACTTTATAAAAGAATTATAAATAATTTAAAAGAAGAATGAAACGATAGTAAATGAATTATTTCTTTTAAATTTGATATTATTTTTAAAAGTGAACATAAAAAGATATTATTAAATAGTTTAAATGAGTTTATAAAAGATAATAAATTAATATTATTATTAAATTTTTTATTAAATGAAGATATTATTGCAATAGAGGGACCGAATTCTTTTTTTAATATTACTTCTAATTTTAATTTAAGAGTATCTAATAAATTGTCTAATTTATTAATAGATATATTTTTTTATAAATTAGATAAAAAAATTAATAATCTAAAAATAAATTTTTTAAAAAAATTTAATAATTTTGATTATACCTCTAAATCTTTAAATAGTTTTAATTTCATAAATAATTATAACAATCGAAATATTATATATAATAATTTTTTAAAATATAATATATATATTAAATACTTAAGGTATTATAATAATTTTATTATTGGGGTAAATGGAATTGATTCTGCTCTTTATAAATGACAAATTAATGAAATAAAAAATGAAATCCATTTATTTTTAAAATCTGAATTACTTTTAAAAAATGTATACAGTTATATAGTTGATATACATAATGATAATTTAAAATTTATGAATATAATCTTATCTAATGGATTAGATACTAAGAATAAACATAAAATTATATTTCTTTATCCACGGCATTTAGTTTTTAAAGTTTTAATCAAGATTGGTATATTAAATAAGAAAAGAAAACCAATAGAAATAAAGAGACTATTGAAATTTAATATCAATAAAATTATTTCTACTTATATTAATATTAATAATTTAATTCTTAATTCTTTTTATTTTTGTCATAATTACATTAGTTTATTTAAATTAATATCCTATATGATTTATTATTCTTTAAAACTTACTTTGCAACTTAAATTAGATTATAAATATAATACTGATATTATAAAATTATTAACGAAATTGAATTTAATTGATCCAAAGTTACTTAAAGATCTTTATTTTTTAAAAATTAATAATAAATATAGAAATTTTCTAAATACAAAATATAATAATAATAATAATAATAATAAGTAAACTCTTAATTTAAATTGTTTTTGATTCAGAAAGTATAGAGAATTTAAATAAAAAAAAAATGAATTAATCTTATTTTAATTTTTTGTTACTTAAAAAGTCATTCTTCATATATAAAAGTATTATAATAAAAAGGATCTATATTTAATAGTTTTCTTGTTACTGAGTCGGCCCTAAAAATTGAATGGGCGAGCGAGCCCTTATTTATTTTTAATTTTGGTATTATCTTATTTTTTTTTGAGGGAGCACCAAGAAATTTAATTAAGTAATAGTAAATTCATAGATTTATTATAACATTTTTTTTAATTATATATTACAAGTATTTTTTTTTTGTTTTTTTTTTTTCTTAAATTGGAAATATTATTCGTGTTCTCTTTATTTATAAGGATAAAAATATTTTTATTTTAAAATGGCTTTACTTATACTCTGTATACATATATATATATAGTGACTTTTGCTTTAATAAGTTTAAATTATTTATAATGTTTTAATTCTTAACTAAGTTCCTGCAGAGCTATTTTTTTTTTTTTATTATAAGGTTAAATATAAAATTTTTGTATGGAGCCGTGTGATAAGTAATTATCATGCACGGTTCTTAGTAGAACTATTATCAGTAGTAAATTTAATTTAATTTATCAGGTATAATAGTTTATATTAATCATGACTGAACATAGTGCTAGTATATTTGTTTTCTTTTTTTTAGGAGAATATTCTTCTTTAATATTAATGTCTGCTTTTATGTCTATATTTTTTTTAGGGGGTTATAATTGTCCTAATTTACATAGTATTATATTAGATCCTTTTATATATATTTATTATAATTATTTTTCACCAGCATCACTTAATTTATCTTTTGTATTATCTATGTTAAATACTATAAATATAAAAAATTCAGATTATATAGAAAATGTAAATTCTTTATTAATGATGAAATCTTATTCAAATGAATTTACGTTTTATCAATCTATAAGTATTTTTATTGATAAAATTTATGGGTCTTATATTTTTGGTTTAAAAATAATTATTGTTGTTTTCTTTTTTATATGAATTAGGGCTTCATTTCCAAGGCTGAGATATGATCAATTAATGTCACTTTGTTGAAAAGAATTATTACCTCTTGTATTTGGTTACATTATTTTTAGTGTTTCTATCTTTTCTTCTTTTGATATGATGCCTTATAGTACTAGTTTCTAATGTTTTTATCATATATTATGTATAATTTTTTAGTCTTTGTACCCTAATTTTTTTTTTATACTCTATTAAAACTTAATAATTTTTATTTATAAATATATTTGTTTATATTAATTTTATAGCTTATATATATTTGTTTATATTAATTTTATAGCTTATATTTTCTATTACATATATATATGATATGAACTAGTACTCTGTTATTTATATTTATTTTTAAGTAACACATTAATACAATCTGTCTGCTAAGCAGACATCATTATTCCATTTATAAAAATATAAAAAATTTATATATAGTGATATGTAATGTATAATTTCTGCCTTATAGAATAAAAAATAAATAAATAATTTTTTTACATATTAAGTTATATATTTATAATTTAATTAAATTATTTATAATTTAATATAAATATATGATTTTTTTAGATTCCTTAGGAATGCTATTCTATGTTATAATTATTAATTTTAAATTTGTTTATATTATATCTAGCTTATAAATTAAATTATAAAATATAATAATTATTTCTTGGTTAAATTATTACTAAGAATTAAGTTATTATATTTAATATAAACTAATCTACCATCCTCAGTATTAATTTATAATTATTTATACAAAAATAAAAAAGAATTAAAATAATACTAATGTGTAATAGATGGATACGAATGTATATAAAACTTTAAAATTAGAATGTTTACAAGAGATTGATTATTAATAAGTAATGATAAGGTTATGTCTACTATAAAAGTATTTTCTCCTATGGATCAATTTGAAATTAAACCTTTTTTCGGTGAATTATGAGGATTAAATTATACTCCAATAGGATTAATAACTAATATATCAATATATATTGGATTAGTATCAATATTTGTTTTAATTTTTTATATATATGGTAATTTTAAAGAAGATATTAAGATAGATAGTTGATCATTTAGCACAGAAGCTATATATTTTACTATATATAATATGGTATTGGCGCAAATTGGTGCAACAGTAGGTTTATTTTTTTTTATCTTTGTATTTGTTCTATTTGTATATATTTTATTTAGTAATTTAATGGGTTTAATTCCTTATAATTTTGCTACAACTTCACATTTAGTAAGTACTTTATCTATGAGTTTTACGATTTGATTTGGAGTTACTATTTTAGGTTTAGCAATACATGGATTAAAATTCTTTACTTTATTTGCTCCAGAAGGTACTCCATTGGCACTAGTTCCTTTATTAGCTTTAATTGAATTAATTTCTTATATTGCAAAAGGTATAAGCCTTGGTGTGCGATTAGGAGCTAATCTTATCTCTGGACATCTTTTATTATTAATATTGGCTGGTTTTGGCTTTTTAGCTTTAAATGGAAGTTGAGAAGTATTAATAATAGGAGGACCTCTAGCAATAGGGTTAATTACTGCTATTTCTGGTTTAGAATTAGCTATAGCAGGTATTCAAAGTTATGTTTTTTCTATTTTAACTTCTTCTTATATTAAAGATTCTGTTACTTTACACTAATAATAAAAAAATGTCATTATTTTCTATAAAATAAATAATAATATTTTTATATCATTATTATGTAAATATCATAAATAACTAATAAATAAATTTATTTTTTGTTGTTCAAGAATTTTGTTCATTACAAACGAAAGAATTTATGAACATTTTTATAAATATTCATTTTCTGAATAAATTTTATTTATTTTATAATTATTATAAAATAAATAAAATTTATATATTATTGTTATTCATTTTTATCGTCATTTTGATGATGAAAATCTCTTTATTAATAATACGTTTGTGGGAAAATCTAAAATAAAAAAAATAATATTATTATTTTTTTTTTGAACTTAAGTTTGTGTTGATATGAAGAAGAGATGTTTTATATAATTTATTTGTATTATTTATATACTTATATAATAAATAATATAGATATTTTTGAGATATTAAGATTGTGAAACTATTTTGTCTATATTAAAGGTAAATTAATGAATAACTGAAAACAGGTTAAATTTTTCTTGAATATTAATATAAATATTTATATTTATATTAATTATATATCAAATACTTGACTGAATAATTAAGTATATATTAATATATTATAATTAATAATATATTTAAAATTTAAATATTAAATGTATTATAGTATTAATAAATAGTTTAATAAAATTAGAACTTAAATTTTTAATAATGTAATTTAGTTATATAAAACTAAATAAAATTGAATGAATTAATATTATAATTAAAATTAATATTTTTAATTATAATATAAGTTGTAAATTATTTTATGTGTGTTTATAATTTTCCTTAAATATTACTTAACCTGCTGTTAAGGAGGAATAAAAGTAAATAAAATGAGAATTCTTAAATCTAATCCAGTTTTAACTATATTAAATAGTTATTTAATAGATAGTCCGCAACCTAGTACAATTTCATATTTATGAAATTTTGGATCATTATTAGGATTGGCCTTAGTTACTCAAATAATAAGTGGTATACTGTTAGCTATGCATTATGCCGGTACTGCAGAGTTAGCTTTTAATTCTGTAGAACATATTATGAGAGATGTTCAAGATGGATGACTCTTAAGATATGTCCATGGTGCGCCGTGTAACAGCATTTCATGAAAAATAAGGGTTAATGGATATAAATACCCTTACTTCCTACTAATACTAGTCATAGCGTTAATAACCTTTGGCATAGGTAAGCAATTAGTAAAAACAGATAGTAATGATTATCGGGAAATCAATCACTATTTGTGAGGAGGATGGATATATGTCAAGAATAACGAACTTGAAACACCTTTCCGCTCTCAGTATGCAGACTCTTCACAAGCCCGAATTAGTCGGAAGAGTACTTTTCTTTATTCTCTGGTGCGTGGAACAGAGGAAAAATCCATTAGAAATGTCGGAATATTTATAAATATTAAAAAGTGCAAGTGACTAAAATATCCAATATCAGGAATTAGCAAAGCATGGGAAATAACCGCCTCTAGAGATAATTTAATCACTATGCGGGTTCGGAATTATCGTATTAGTACTTGAAGATATAATATTAATAGAAATATAGGTATTTACAATAGTATTAGAAAATATAGTATGAAGGATAATAGTTCTAAATTAATTCTAAATAAACCAACTTTGAAAAAAATAAAGGGTAAACAGACCCCTGACCTAAAAATAAATAGACGGGAAAGTATACCTATTTCTAGTTGACTAAGTAAAGAATTGGCAAAATATATTCATAAAAACGATAAGAAGTATAATGGAGTTATACATATATTATCGAATCCTCTATTCCTGTTTTCCTGTTATAAATTAATCAGAGGTAAACCGGGAAACATGACAAAAGGAATAGACGAAGAAACACTAGATGGTATTAAATGGCAGTATTTCGAAAATTTGGGACAAAAAATTAAGAAAGGACTTTTTAATTTTAAACCTGCTAGGCGTATTGAGATTCCCAAAACTAAAGGTGGAAATAGGGGATTAAATGTCGCATCACCACGAGATAAAATCGTACAAAAAGGCCTAACATTAATCTTAGAAAATATTTTCGAACCGATCTTTTTACCAGTGTCTCATGGATTTAGATGAGGATACAGTGTTCACTCTGCCCTTGAAAGTTTATATATTCAAGGAGAGAACTATATATGAGCAATTAATGGAGATATCTCTAAATGTTTTGATAGCATTCCACATAATATTTTAATAAAATTAATTTCAAAAAAATTAAAGTGCTCTAGAACAATAGAAATTATAACTAAAGCTATAAAACAATCCTATGTATTGAATAAAATAGGATCAATTTCAAAGGTTAAACCAAATACTGGAACTCCACAAGGAAGCGTTCTAAGTCCTATTCTATCTAATATTGTATTACACGAATTAGATATATATATGTCCTTACTTAAAACTAAATTTAAGAAAGGAAAAGCTAGAGCAGTGAATCCAAAATATCATACCCTAAATAATACAAGATACAGAACAAAAAATCTAGAGCTTAAGAAAAAAAACTTGAAGCTTATGATGAATATGAATCCCTCAAATCCGATAGATCCTAACTTTAGAAGACTGTTATATGTAAGATACGCAGATGATTTTGTCGTCTTATTAATATCCAGCTTACAAGATGCGTACACAATTAGACGTCAAATTAGAGACTTTTTGAATAATAAATTAGGTCTTAAACTTAATGTTGATAAAACATCTATTGTAAGTATACGGAAAGGATTTGAGTTCCTTGGAGCGCATATTAGCTCAAAAAAAAAAGTAATTAGTATAGTTAATTATAAATCTAAAGAAAAAAATAAGAAGAAATTACGACGAAGATTCAGTAGAAGATTGTATGTTGCAGCTCCACTCAAAAAACTAGTAGAAAAACTTATAAAAAACGGATTTGCAAAGCGTAATCATCTAAGTAAAGTTCTGGCCAAAGGAAGAGGGGATCTTATTAATCATTCACATTACCAGATAATCAAATTTTTCTCTGCCAGAATTTATGGTATCCTGAACTTTTATTCCTTTGCTAGTAACTTTGCACAATTAAGAAGAATAATCTGAATTTTAGAACAGTCTTGTGCTCTAACACTTGCTAAGAAGCATAAATTGAAAACTTTGAACAAGGTTTTAACGAAATTTGGTAGATTGCTTGAAGATCCTTTATCTAATATAACTCTCCCCAAACTAGGAAATATGAAAGTAAAGCATGAATATAAAAAAACATCTAAAAATATCCACGATTTAGATAAACTTATGAAAAGCAGTTATCAAAATACATTAACTGAAATATGAGGGGAATTCGTTTGTGCATTATGTGGATCTAAATATAACGTGGAAATTCATCATTTGAGAAAGGTCTCAGATATAAGAGCCAAAATAAGAGTAGGAAACTCTACATATAACCAGTGAAAAGGTGCCTTTCAAAGGAAACAAATTCCTCTTTGCAATTATCATCATCAATTATTACATAATGGGGAATTATCTCCCGCTGACTTTTCTAGACTAAGAAACTGAACAAAAAATTATAACTCTTAAGAGCTCCATAAATAAAAAAAAAAAATTAATTATGTAAATTAATCATACAGAAGTTGTCTAATTAGATAAAATGGAAGCTTCTGATTTTAACTATCCTACTATAGTTGCCCAATCTGTTTATGCCAAGTTATCTATTAACTTATTAACTTAGAAAAAACTGAGACAGTCTTATCTGGTTTTTTTTTTTTTAAGTTATTATTAAAATATCCACTTATTATATTATAATATATTTTACATTCTCTTTAAATACATAAATGTTTATGCCATGTTTTATTTTTTTTTTTTTAGTATAACACCATATGAATTTTCTGATAATTTAACTCTCTGAATCAGAAATAGCCAGATACTTCATCAAAATATTTTAATGAATATAAATTCTGTTAAAAATTTAGAAGGGCGAGCTGAATGATGGGAAACTATCACGTTCAGTTCTGAGGGCAGGGTAACCAATCCTCTGACCCCTACCTAATATGGCATCTTTTTTTTTCATTGCCGTATATTCGCATATAGCTAGAGGATTTTATTACGGAAGTTATAGAACACCTAGAATAGGTGTTTGGGTTATAGGTACTATAATCTTCTTTTTAATGATGGCTGTAAATAGAGAAAGGCCAAAATTAATAAAAATTAATGTAAATGTAAATTATAAAAATAAAATTTCTGATTTAGCTTTTATTATGAAGAGAACTAAAGCTTTAGATAGAATAGGTCCTCATAATATTGATTTTTTATCTTTAATAATATGTGGTATGTTAAGAGATTGATGGGCCGATAAGATTAGTTCTAAATTTAAGGAGAGTATACGTTTTCATATAGAACAAGTAATAAAGAATGAAGCATATATTATGCATTTAAAGGATCTATTTTTAAATTTAGGTTATTGTTCAGATACTATGCCTAAATTAATAAAAAAGTATCACAAATTAGATATTAATAAAAATATATGTATGTCTTATAAATACAATTATAGATTAACTTTATTTACTTTTTCTAGTTTAAATTGAATATATGATTCATTTTATATTAATAAGGAGGGTATAAAAGTAAAAATTCTTCCTATTTGAATAGAAGATTATATTACACCTTTAGGTTTATCACATTGAATTATGCAAGATGGTTCTAGGCAAAATAAACAAGGTATATATATTGCAACTAATTCTTTTACATATGAAGAATGTATACAATTATCTCAAATTTTGATTAAAAAATTTAATTTAAAAGTAACAGTTATAAAGACGGGTCGTGAAAATCAATGAAGAATTAGTATTTGGAAGGAATCCATGGAAATTTTATCTGAAATCATAAAACCATATGTTATTGAAGAAATGAAATATAAATTTGTAGACTACATATAATGTTTTGTTTATAATTTTATTATTATTAAAAATATATGCAACATGTATTTGGAAATATATAAATTAATTGTTTTTATATATAAATAGGTAAATTATATTATAAATAATTATTTAATAATAAAATAATAATAATGAAAACGGTTAATATTTTATAGACCGTCAGTTGAATACACAACTGCTACAGACTAGTACACTATTAGATATTCTGAAATGATATTTAATGTATAGTCGAATAAAAAAAATCTTTTTTTTATTGACAGCTTTCTTGGGTTATGTAAATAGCCCTAAATGATTAATATACAATAATTTAAATTTATTTATTTCAATTATACTATTTTTACTTTTAATTTATTTATTAATAATTCTTGTTTCTGATATATTAATTACTAAACAGAAATTTAAAATAAAAAGAAATTATTATAACAATAATAAACTATGTAAAAAAAATAATCTGTTTTCTAGAAAAATAAAAATCCCTATTTCTATCTCTAGGTCTTATAATAAAGAACTAAGGTATTATTCTACAAGTAATTTTAAAAATAAAGATATTTCTAATGGACTACAGGATATTATAAAAGAATTAGATATAAATCCTATTTTTATATTTGAAAATTTGAATTTAGAAATTACTAGAAAACAAATATTAAATGATACAAAAGGTTTAAGTGGTATTTATATGATAGTAAATAAAATATCAAAAGATTATTACGTAGGATCTGCGTCTACTAATAGATTTTATTCTAGATTTAGCAATCATCTTATTTATTTGAGAGGAAGTAAAATATTAAAATTAGTAGTTAAGAAATATAGTTTGAATAATTTTGCTTTCCTTATATTAGAATTATACCCAAACGTTATTACTAAAGAAAATAATAAAGAATTACTGGGTTTATAAGATAAGTATTTAAAATTACTATTGCCTAATTATAATATACTTACAAAAGCAGGTTCAAGTTTTGGATATAAACATACTGAAATAGATAGACAAAAAATGAAAGATATATATAGTGACATTAGGCGAGAAAAGATAGGAAATTTAAATAGAGGTAAAAAATTGAAACCTGAAATAATAGAGAAATTAAGACAAATAGCTCTTAATAGACCACCTATGTCTGACGAAGTAAAAAAGAAATGTATATCTAATGTAAGACCTGTTACCTTATATAACTTAAATAGAACTGTCTATGGTAAGTATATTTCTATAAGGGATGCAGCAAAAGCTATAAATTGTAGTGAAAAAACAATTAGAAGAGCACTTAAAACAGCTAAAAAATTAGTAAAAAGACAATGAGTAGTTAAAGATATTAATAATAAATTTAATTAAAAAATAATATATTGTATGTATTTGTCTTTAAAATTATCGTATTAAATTATAGTCCCATTAGTAATAATCTTTTTGAAATTTTTATAAAAAAAAAGATAGATTAAAATGGTATAACTCGACGGAGTTATAAAATAATCTTTTGTATTATTTGGCGATATATGTGAAAACGGTCAAAAAAATATTTTTTTTATTTATAGATCGTCGGCTGTACCTGCTTGGCTTATAAAAGGAGGATCCGGATCTTCGATCTGGAGGATCCTCCATACAAAGTATGGATCCTCAGGGCGTGACAGACTGGGTCACATATAGGTAGCTAAAATGCTGCTTAATGCACAGGCGGAACTTAAATTTAAGGTCACAAATTATACGAAATTAAAGTTTTTCACCCCGGGGTGAAAATGATTTTCGAACCGTCCTCGCCCATAAAAATAAATAGGGTCGGAGAAGTTATTTTGGTGTGCTTATTTAAAATAAGTTTGTATGTATTACCATTTGGTCAAATGAGCCTCAAAAGGGGCCACTTTTTACAATTCTCCCCACTTCACCTCACTACCTAGTCGGGAACAAAAGATTAGTCTTTAGTGATAAAATAATCTGATTGCTAAAACAACCATATCTTAATATGGATAATTTAATTAAAAAATTAAATTATGAAAGCTAGGATATAAATTTATATTTTTTAGTTATAAGCAATTTATATTTTTTAGTTATAAGAAAATCGGTTAATTAGCAGGTATGATATGTAATAATTATATATATACTTCAACGACTACTAGATTATTAGTTGACATTTATATGTTAGTTATTTGGTATAGTCTGAACCAATTTGAAAGAATTGGAACTACAATTGATTAAAAAAATTAATTGTGGTCTTATGAAAAATATAAGTACCCACTTTATATAAGATAGAGTTATTATGTTAGTAAAAGTAGAAATCAATGTATAACTTATTGATCATAAGTAACATATTTGCTGAGGAGCAACCGTTATTACAAATTTACTTTCGGCCATTCCCTGATTAGGACAATCATTAGTTGAGTTCTAAAAAAAAAAAATACAAAATCCAAATATGTTTAGATGCTATATAAATAAAGGATAATATATAAAAAAAATGAAAAATAGATTTAATTTAATAAAAATAATAAGTTTTATTTATACTTCGTTTATTTATTTATTCTTGTGTAATGAGTCTTTATTATAAATAAATCTTAATATCCTATGATTTAAGTGAACATCTATTAAAAATTTAATTAAATTTTTAATTTATTCAATTAGAATTAAGATATTTATAATTTAATCCTGTTTTGTATTTATAATGAGCTCCTTAAAACAGTAATGTTTTAAAAGTATAATAGGGAATATTGCAAGAAATACTTATAATTCCTAACCTTCCTTTATAAGGGAACTTGCAGCATAGCTTGATTTAGCTTAAAATAGAGTTAAGAATGTTCAACGACTAATGAGTGAGTAATGCTAACAATAAACTCAACATGATAACCCTATAACCTGATTTTTAAGGTTGAAGACATAGTCTATAAATCGTGAGGTTTAACATAAATTTAAATATTTATAAAATACAGTTGTTTGAGGAGGTTTATTAACAGATGAATCATATTACGATATCGTAATATTAAAAATTTTGCTTAATGCTGGAAAATCTCTGAATCTTTTCTATCTAAGAAATTAAATTATTTTTATTCAATTAATAATACTAATATTAATAATAATGTTGAATTTAATAAGGTAAGCTTATTATTTGTATAGGATTTATTATTAATTCTATAAATATCTGGGTAAAAATTGCAATGATATAGAGACTATCAGCAGAGATAAAAAGTTATATTACTTTGGCTATCTCTCAGAGACTATAAGCAGGCCGCCCTATTAGAATAGGAAAAAAATTTTATACACACATTTAGTAGGTTTATTTTAAGCTGAGGCAAGAGTTATTTTTACATTTCAAAAAAAAAAGGTAAATATTTAATATATTAATTAGATATTGAATTATATATATGGAAATAATATATTAAGTTATTTTATACAACTAAAAGTTTTTTTACTAGGAATAGTGAGTTCTAAATTAATAAAATTAAATATAGAGATAGTTATTTGATATATTACAAATAAAAACCATTTCTCCTTTAAATATAATAACACTTTATCTATATTTGATAAATATCCTATGTTTTCATGTAAATAATATAGTTATATTATTTTTGAAAATAGTTTATTTTAAATGAAAAATATTCAAAGGATTTATTTGAATATACTAGAAGTAATAAATCTGTAGGAATGTTCGTTTTGAATTTATATCAAGTTGGCCTTATTTTATTACTTGATTAGTTGAATTTATATAAGCTGAAAGGTCATTCAGTATTTAATATTGAATTGAACAAGGTCCCCCCCCAAGGACTGGGGGGCCTTAGGTGTGAAATTATGTAGTAGTTAATGATATTAGTCAAAAAATTAATGAACATTTATTATTATCTGCTATTAATTAATTAATATTTATCATTTTCACTCTCTATGCTATAAATATGAATTGTTTTAGAATTAAAGTTAGGAATGGAAGGTTTATAAAAATATAAATAAATTAAAAAAAGCATATATAGTAAAATGAATGGGGGGGGTAAAAAAAAAACAATATTTACTATTATTATAAGAATTGCAAAATGTAACAGTAAATTTAGCAAGTGTCACAAAAAGAATATAGAAAAAATAAAAAGACTAAGTATGTGAATAAATAATAGTATAGTCCGATCAATAAAGAAATTTATTGTGTGTGGTTCCCTTGGCTAGTTAGCTAGCTTAGATTATTTATAATGAATATTAAATATAGAACTTCCAACAAATATGTTCTGTTAATTCAGCTACTATAAATAGATTTTTCTCATTACATTTTACATTACCTTTTGTATTAGCTGCTCTAGTAGCTGGACACTTATTATACCTTCATGTAAGTGGTTCATCAAATCCAATTGGAACAACATCTAATACAGATAGAGCACCATTTCATCCTTATTTTGCGTTTAAGTTGCGCCGTCGGACTATATTTATAATGATTTTACAAATCCTTTTCTTCTCCAATGAAATGAAGTCACCGTATTTAGGTAGAGGGAGAAATTCACTACTGAACAGAGCATATACGGGAAAAGAACATATAAAACAGAAGCAATTATGCAAAGATGTTCTAGATGACGCAGACAGGGTTAGAGATATACTTCCCGAAATCCAATTTCCATTACTTTCAAGCGAAGAAGGATATCCAGATTGCATAGGGATATTGTTTTCTAATTGTAAATCAGGCCTTAAAGGATTTACAAAGGAGATTAGAAGACTGAGTTATACTAAAAGTATAATTAAGGAAATGAATGGACAACCTAAACCTGCAGTTTGTGTAAATATTTGTACTACGGGTGGGCTAAGGAGAGTAATCTCTAATCGAAAGATATTTGCCTACAGAGGACCTTTAGTAGCTTCAATTAACAAGTGAAGTGGTCCAGCATTGTTACAATCCAGAAGTCTAAGTACAACCACAGGAAGTGGAATAAATGTACTTAAGAAACTAGATGATTTGAAAAAGTATAGTAAGAAATATCCAGATAGAAAAATTGATAGGAATTTGTATAAATTGTTTATATTAAATCCTATGATGTATCTAGCTGCATATCAGAAGTTGAGATCGAAACCGGGATGTATGACTCCAGGAATAAATCCTACAACTTTAGATGGTATGTCTTTTGAAGATATTTTGAAAATAATCGAATCTTTACGTGATGAATCCTTTAAATTTACGCCTGGTAGACTAAAGCATATACCTAAACAATCAGGAAATACTAGACCTCTCATAGTAGGAAATCCTAGAGATAAACTGGTACAAGAAACTATTCGAATGGTGCTTGAAGCAGTTTATGAACCTATATTCCATAATAATTCACATGGATTTAGACCATACAGAAGCTGCCATAGTGCACTTCGATGTATTTTTACTGAATTTGTTGGCACCACATGATGGATTGAAGGAGATATTCAAAAATGCTTTGATACTATCCCTCACGATAAATTAATAATGTTGTTAGAAAGCAAAATATCTGATCAAAGATTTATACAGTTAATACGTAAAAGTCTTAAAGCCGGCTATTTTGATTTTAAAATTTATAAGACTAATATAATAGGTACCCCTCAAGGATCAATTATTAGCCCTATATTAGCTAATATATATCTTCATCAGCTAGATACATTTGTTTTACAACTAAAAAAAACCTTTGACAGTAAAGCTACAAATAAAAATTTAAAAACTTCTGAATATTGAAAAGCTCAATATAATTTAAAAAAAGCGAAGATAGCTGGTATTAGAGGAAAAGAATTACGAAAATTAGCTGTCATTTTACGTTCTAGTCCAGCAAAAGTTGCTGATTTTAGAACTCAGCGTTTAGAATACGTGAGATATGCTGATGATTGAATAATTGCAGTTAATGGTAGTTGGACTAAAACAAGAGAAATACTTGAAAAGGTTATGGATTTTTGTAATACTTTGGGTATTTCTGTATCTCCAATTAAAACTAAAATAACTAATTCTTATAAAAAAAAAATATTGTTTTTAGGTACTCATATTAGACATGCTAAGCATCAAACTTATTCAAAACATAAAGGTGGCGTACTTCAAAGGAATAGACGCCCTCTTCTACTTACAGTTCCTCTTAATAAGGTTAAGCATCGTTTTGCTAGTACTAAATTAGCTGTAAATAATAGAGGTGTGTCTAGGACTTCTTGAATTCCATTAACATTACGGCAAATTATTCATAACTTTAATAGTATAATACGTGGTTACGAAAATTATTATTCCTTCGCACATAATAAAGGTAGAGCTTTAGGCTGAATCTATTATGTTTTAAGAGATTCAGCTTTAAGGACTTTGGCTCAAAAGCTATCATTAAAAAGAAGAGTTAAAGTTATAAAAAAATATGGTAAAAATATTCATATATCTGAATACATTAAAGAAGAAAATAATAAAAAATCAACTACAAGGAACATCCAACTTTACAAACCTAATTTAAAAATTAATCTTTGAGATTTCAAAACTAAAAGTATTAATACTAATATACCACAACTATCCTATAGTTCTGGGATCTCATTAGCTTCTTTTGATAATTTAGTCTGTTCAATTTGTGATAGTAACTATAGAGTTGAAATGCATCACGTTAGAATGATGAAAGATTTATCTCCTAAAACCAAAAGTCTAGATGCATTAATGGCTAAGGCTAATCGTAAACAAATTCCCTTGTGTAGAAGTTGTCATATGCGGTATCATGATAATACTTTGATTATTTCAAAGGTATCTTATAATGAACCAGAAGAATAAGATATTTTGATTATATAATTTCATTTTAGTTGACAGTGTGGAGAGCGGAATGAATACGAAAGTTTCCCGTTCCGTTCGGTTACGAATCTGAGAGGTCCCTAATATGGATTGCAGATTTAGTTAAATGATCTCGTTACTGTTTATTTATTCCTTTTATTTTTTGCTTTAATCATTTTTTTTGCACCTGATAAATTAGGTTTATATATGGCCTATTTTGATAAATTTTATCATAATATATTTAATACTATATGCTTAAAGTATGCAATAGTATTACATACTCAAGTTCTAAATGTAATATGTTTTCAAATGTTACTATACTTAGTAAAAATTGTAAATACTTTATATATAAATATAATATCATATATAAGCAGGACACTTTTAATTTTAAAATTAGTATATCATACATTATATGAGTTGAGTATATTAAAGTTAACATAATATCTTCAAAAAGATATAAAAGATCCCCAAAGACTAGGCGTATTAATACCTTTGTTTTATCTTATAATAACGAAATTCCTAATAAATAGGATCAATTTATTTTTTGATTAGCTGGTTTGATAGAATAGACCAAGGTGGTAGTTTATTAGTTAATAAAAATAAAGCTCTTTCTTGTGAAACAACAGTACATAATAGAGATGTAAAACCTTTATTTGATATTAAAGAAAAATATCATGATTCTATTTTAAAAAAGAGGATCCGGATCGACGATCTGAATCCATACTTTGTATGGAGGATCCTCCTCAGAAGTAAATATTTTGGTTATTTTAAATTCTGTATGTTAATAGAATATAAAGAATTAAAATATCATTACAAAATTAATTTAAATAAACCAAAAATTGATCATTTAATTAAATTATTTAATAATAGGTATAAAAAATAGTCTTTCATACTAATATTTATTAATGTAAATATTTTGTATATAATAAGCATTCAGATAATTATATTGAAGCAAATTCAATGCAGACACCCGCATCTATTGTACCGGAATGATAGAAATGTCTAATATAAATTTAGGTTTATATTTATAACTTTACTATATACTAAGAAATTAAATAAATTATTTATTAATAATTAGAAGGAAGAAAAAAAAAAATATATTTGTATATATATATATTTTTTTCCTCAAGGACTACATGTAAAGTATAAAAAAAAAATATTTTTTATTATGAAATAGTCTATTAAAACGATTTATCATTATTATTACTTATTTCTTCATATACATTATTCTTTGGAAGATCTACTAAAGATGTAAAACGATTAAAAAAAGTTGAAAGAGCCTTAATTAAAATACCAAAAGATGTAGAAGATATATTAATAGGAATAATGTTAAGTGACGGGCATATATCTCGCCGATCAGTTACGGGTAATCCTAGGTTTATTTTTAATCAAAGTGGAAAAAAGGAAAAACATGCATATTTTGAATTGATTTATAATATATTCAAACCTTTTTGTAGTTTTAATTCCAATCCTTATATAAGAAAATGAAAAGATAATATAACAGGTAAAGAGTATTCATCTATAAATTTTGCAACTATGCAATTACCTTGTTTTATTGAACCTTATTCAATTTAATATAAAGATAAAAATAAAATAGTACCTAAAAATATAATGGAACTTCTAACACCAATTGGTTTAGCTCATTGAATAATGGGTGATGGTTCGAAACATAATTTGGGTCTTCATTTAAGCGTTTATGCCTTTAGTAAAAAGGATGTAAATTTATTAATTAATACATTAGAAATTAAATTTCATCTAAAATGTTCCATACATAATTTATCTACAATAGGGCATAAACCTCGTATATATATATGAAAAGAGTCGATGCCTTTATTAAAAGATTTAGTTAAATTGTATATAATACCTGAAATGAAATATAAAATAAATGAGTAATTAATTTAAAAATGATTTATTACCATTCTATGCAATATTAAGATCTATACCTAATAAATTATTAGGTGTAATTAGTATGTTTGTGGCTATTTTAATCCTTTTAATTTTACCTTTTGTAGATACAAGTAGAATAAAAGGAAGTACATATAAACCATTACATATATTAGCTTTTTGAATATTTGCTTTTAATTTTTTAATTTTAATGTGATTAGGTAGTTGTCATGTAGAGGCATAGCGCTATTTAACTTTTATATGTCGTGATTAATAAAGATCCTTCATTGCTTCTGCATTATGATGATAATTCAGAAATAAGGGAAATCTGATAAGATTTTACTAAATTTAGCATTTTCTGTAATTATACTCTTTATGATAAAAGCAATATTGCTTGAACTAAATCATTTATTGTTTATTAATTTATTTTATCTAAATTCTTATTATTTATTAGTTAAATCTTTAATTAAGCGATAGAATTATTATGATATAAATTATAGTAAAAATATTTAGATAATATTTAGATATGAAGAAAAGGGTGCCTCTTTTCTTCATAAGAAGCATCTATGATATCATTTATATATATTTGAAGATCAAATGAAAATTTAGTATCTAAAAAGAGAATTCGAACATATATTGGTAATATAGGATTACCTAAAGAATAATATTTATGTAAAAAATTGTATAAATTTTATAAATACTTTATCACTTTTTTGGGTTGTTGCTCCACCCCAACAAGAATTTATTTTATTCAAAAGATTTATTTAATTTAAAAGAAAATTAGAATCCAGGCGGAAGGGGGGCGTCCCCCCTTTGCCCGTCCCGTCCTAGGTTATAATATATTTGTAATTTTTTTTTTTATTTATATTTCTTTTTATTATCAAATTAATCTCTAAGGTAACAGAGTTATTTAAAACCTATAAGATATCTCTATTATAATTATTAAATTATTATAGTGTTCTAATAAAAAAAAAATATATATTATTTTTAGTTTATATAGTAGGAAAGAATTACAACAATGATAGTTATATTAATTATAACAAGAATTTATTATAATAATTATTATTAATTATAAAAAGGATTTATTATAATTAAGATAATATTTATATGAATTATTATAAAATTATAAAATTTAATTTAATATTTAATATCATTTAATAATTAATAAAATAATAAAAATTTTGTTAAATTATTTTTTTTAGAAATAAGTTATTTAAACTTAAAATAACAATAAAAAACTAGGAATAATAAAAAAAAAAATATAAATTATATAATAATATATAAATAAATTATTATTGTAGAGAGCCGTATGCAGTGAAAATTGCAAGTACGGTTCGAGAATGGATTATAAAATTTGTATTGTAAATTGTATACTCTAATATTTTAATAAACAAGATCACATACATATAGATTTATATAATTTTAATTCATCCTTATATATTAGCAGGGCAAATAGCTACTGCTTATTACTTTATACATTATTTAGGAATAATACCATTAATAGGGTTAATTGATAATGTATTAAGTATTATAGGTTCAAATTGAAAAGATTTACCAAAATCTAACTTAAAAAATGAATGACGAATATTACTAGAAGCTAATCCAGCTAATATGTCTAAAAGCGAGAAAGAATTATGAACAAGGGCTAAGAAAGAAATAATAACTAAAAATGTTATAATTTCTCCTAATGCTATAGGAGGAATACTCGTATAATTTAAAAAATATAAAATAAATCTATATTATTTTTATATATCCTTTTATTTTATATTTTTTATTTTTTTTTTTCTTGTTCTTTCATATGTAAGCAGAATTATTATTAAAAAATAATCTTATAATAATATTATTATTATTATTTATTTTATTATTATATTGATATTATTATTCTTAAATATTAATCTCAATATTAAATCGGTATAGTTTAAGTGGTAAAAATAATTGTCTCATAAACAATAGCTAAAGGTTCAATTCCTTTTACCGATACAATAATTCCTAGTGCAAAAAAGATAAATAAATATCAATTCTTTCTAGTTAATATAATTCCTATTAATAAAAAGAATATTCTTTTACCAATAGTAGATATATATATATATATATATATAAGGCTTTATCGTCTAAAGGTTAAGACCCAGCGCCTTCAATGCTGTAATACGGGTTCGAATCCCGTTAAGGCTACATTATAAAAATATACATTATATTAAAATATTATTAATGTTCTTTATTTTTAGGCAAAAAAGATATAGAATTCCAATTTGAAAACATTACAAATATTTCTTCTGATCTTTTCTCATCCTTTTTAAAGTAATTCTTTAATAGCAGAATTAAATATGAGGTAAATTAAAATTAATTTTAAAACATTAGGATAAAAAATATATATATTTAATAAATTAATAATAAATTATAATACTTTAAAGTAATAAAAAATATTATAACCATCCATATTACTTAATGGTAAAGTGTCTGTTTTGTAATCAGAAAATGGGGGTTCGATTCCCTCTGTGGGTATGGTAAAATAAGTGGCAACAGAGCATCTCATAAAATAAAATTTTTAGGTTATTATTGATCAAAATTAAGATACGTGCTAACCGGGGCATAAAAATAAATAGGGCGCCCGGGCGGGCGGGCCCCTGTCCTATCCAGCTATAAAAAAGGATGATTCAATTTTTATATTTAGTAATAATTATAATAAGTCGATAAATAATATCTAAATATATAATTTTATAAAGTTATATATTATTTATGTTTATATAAAGGGCTATAGCTTAATGGTTAAAGCTTACCACTCATAATGGTATGATATAGGTTCAATTCCTATTAGCCTTAGTATTAAATTATAAGATATTATATTGTCGATAAATTTTTATGTTAATAAAAGATCTTAAATTTAATTAAATAATAAATTTTAATAATATATTATAATATAACCTACGTGCCGAAATTGGTAGCCGGGGCAGTCTTAAATCCTGCTATATAATATGTGTAGGTTCGAGTCCTATCGTGGGTATTTGTATTAAATATAAAATATATTTATTTCATGTATATTAAACACACTATATATAAATATATATAATATATATTATATATTATATATATTTATATAAATATTTGAAAGTATAAGGATGATTAAAATATAATTGTGATTATAAGTATATTTTTAAATATATACGGATAGCAGCACAAACTGGTAGTGCGTCTGCTTTGGGAGTAGGAGGTTGTTGGTTCGAATCCAATCTGTCCGAATAATTGCCACATAATAAATTAGTGTAATATTATTTATTCTTAATAAATGAAACTTTAAATATTTTATAAAATAAATATTTAAGTATATATAACCTATAGTTTTAAACATTTAATATTAAGTTTTTCATAATTATATAGCGTTTAATATTCATATTAAATTAAAAAATTAAAAAATATAAGAGTTTTATTATTTATTATTTATTTATAATTTAAAATTTCAAGAAAAAATAAGTATATTTTATAAATGTATATAAATTTAAGTAAAAATAAATATACTTTAAAATTATATAAAAAATGATGAATACATTTTTAAGTTATATAGGTAATTCATAATATATAATAAAAATATTAAGTATTAACCCCACTAATTTTTAAAGTAATAAAAAGAATAAAATAATAATAAATATGTATTTATTTATAAAAATAATAAATAAAACTATAAATACTATAACAAATTATATAAATAAAAGTATATTATGATGTAATATTAATATAGTTAAATTTAAGATATATAAGAAATATATACATTTCAATGTATATAATATATTATCTTGAAAAATAAGTAAAGTAAATAAGAATCAAGTATGTCAATTAAGTTCTGAAATACCTTTACCTCTTCATCCTTATCACATAGTAGATCAATCACCTTGACCTCTAGCTTTATCTGGTGTTTTATTATCACTTACTATTTCTGCAGTTTTATCATTTCATGGATATATTATGGGAGATTTATTATTAACATGTTCTTTTATATTATTAATGTGAGGGATGGGGCTATGATTTAAAGATATTATAAGTGAAGCAAGTTATCTTGGATTTCATACAGATAAAGTGCAAAAAGGTATTTCTTTAGGTGTGGTATTATTTATAATAAGTGAAGTATTTTTCTTTTTAAGTATATTTTGAGCATATTTTCATTCATCTTTAGCACCAGCTATTGAAATTGGAGGGGAATGACCTCCAAAAGGGATTGAGCCTGTTGATGCATCGGAAGTACCAACTGCTAATACTACTATCTTATTATCTTCAGGTTCAGCTGTTACAGTATCACATCATTCATTAGTTAATCAATTAATGGATTGAGCTAATTATGGTTCTATTGCTACTATTGTGTTAGCAATATTATTTACTGCTTTACAGGTATTAGAATACCATGGTATTTCTTACACTATTACAGATAGTGTGTTTGGCTCGGTTTTCTATATGGGTACTGGCTTAATATGAGGCTCTTTTGTATTAATTTTATTATTATTTTATTCTAAATATGAACAAAAAAGGAATATTTATTGTTTCTCTACCCTAACTAAAAATCATTTAAAAAGGATCAGAAATGAAAATATATCTCCTTATTGAATTACAGGTTTTTCTGATGGGGAAGCTTCTTTCGTTATTAGAATAGGAAAAAGAAATAAAAAAAGTAAAGGATGAAAAATAGCTCCAATTTTTAGTATAGAGTTGCATATTAAAGATTTATTATTACTCGAAAAAATACAAAAATACTTTTCAGTTGGAACTATTATTAGAAGAAAGCGATATAATAGAAGTACTGTTATTTATTCTGTTCAATGTGTTGAAGATATAAAAAAAAAAATTATACCACATTTTTTGAAATATCCTTTATTGACACAAAAACAAGAGGATTTTAAACTTTTTTGTATGGCTATTGATATTATTTTAAAAAAAGAACATCTAGTTATAGAAGGTCTAAAAAAAATAATAAGTATAAGAGGTTCAATGAATAGAAAAAATGTGAAATCTTTGAACAAATACTATGGGTATATTCCACCTATTAAAATATTATTTGATAATAAGAGTATAATACAGGATCCTTACTGACTAGTTGGGTTTGTTGATGCTGAAGGATGTTTTTACGTTAAACCTGTAAAATTAAAATCTAAATTAAGAAGGTTTTCTCTTGTATTTACAATTTCTCAGCATAGCAGAGATTTATTATTGATTAAGAATATTTTAGGTTATTTAAAGTGCGGTGTTATTGAAATACCTAAAAATAGAAAAGAAGTAAGATTTATTGTTTATAAATTTAGTGATATATTAGAAAAGATTATACCTTTCTTTATAAAATATAATTTATTATCAGTAAAACGTTTAGATTTTTTAGATTATAAAAAAATTTCTTGTATATTAAAAGATAAACAAATATTAAATGAAAAAGATCTCATTAAAATTCAATCTATTAAGGACAAAATGAACAAGAATAGATTAGAATTTAATATATAAGTTTAAAAGTAGTGTATTTTATTTCTTTTTATTTAGGGCGTATGAATAACAACTTTTTATTTTTTATCAGTAATACAAAAGAAAATAGGGTTAATTGCATATAATTCATAATTGAGATTATAAGTAATCATAATAATGATAATATGCAGCGATAATTAATTTAATATAATATTAAGTTATATTAATATTCTTATTAATAACGTTCAACGACTAGTAAACAAGTAGTATTAACAATGGTTTACCAAGATCACTCTCTAATTTAATTATTAAAAGAATTAAATAAATAACATAGTCTGAATCATATTGTAAAATATGAAAGAAAGAGATAAAGAACTCTTTTTTTTTAACAAACATGTTCATGGGTTACATGTCATAATAGGTACTATATTTTTACTTGTAGGTGCAATAAGAATATATTCATATCAAGTAACAAATACACACCATGTAGGAGTAGAATCAGGAATACTTTATTGACGTGCGCTTTACGGTTATTATTCTTTACTTATTAATTACAAGTTTACCTCTTACTTTAAAATCATTTTTATGGGAGAGGATAAGTATATCCTAAGCACTACCGATAAATGAATCTTGCTAAGATTCATGGGATGTAAGTACTTTTTGAATTTACATTGGAAGTCCTTATTGTATAGAGTTATTATAGGAAATTTGCACAATTTTCTTATCATATCTGTTGACGCTCATAACCAGTACATATGAAATATATATCAACTGAAGGTTTGTCAGACTGTAAGTGAACTTGTAGATATATATAAAATGAAGCTACAATTTTATATTGTTGGGCCGGAGGAGATAATACTATTCAATTATTGTGACGGGAATAATAATGACGAAAGAATGAATAATATTAATTTTTATTCATTAGATCTTCTTAATAAGAAGACAGTAATGTTTTCATCTTCTAATATTCTTTGCCGTAGCCTTTATTCGATTCAAAGAAGGCTAGACTTTTTTAATACTAGAAATTATAGTAGCATTATTAAAAATAGTGATACTAATAATGATAAGGAATATTTAGAAAATATAACTGGAGAATTAAATATAATGGCGAAAAACTTAATAAAAGAGAAAATTTGACCTATGAATAATGTCATATTTAGGACAAAAGCTATTTTATTAAAAAGACAGGAAGAATATAGAATAGGTAAACAGTGTGCAGATACTTTTAAAAAATCTCAATATTTAATTGCAATATTTCAATCAAGAACAATGACAGAAAATAAATTAATATTAGATAAATTATTAAATGAAGTTAGTTTAAAGATTGAAAATATTGTATGAAAAATTATTGCTATAGAATTAATATCAAGAAGCTCTGGATCTTTATCTCCAGGTATTGACGGAGTAGCATTTCAAAAAGTAGCAGCCAAGGCAAGTAGTAAACTTAGAGCTACCAATATTCTTTCGCTTGAAGTAGAAAAACTAAAACAAATTATAAGTTTAGCTAAAGGAAAAACTAATCAATCAATTCAACGGAAAGGTATTAAAAATTTAACTGAAAGAGAAAACTTAAGACGATTTTATAAAAAGAAAGGAAGATTGGATATAAAAAAAAAAAAAAAGAGACTTAAGGAACTTGTTAAAAATCCAATTTTAGAAGCAGAAGAGATAAGGCAAAGATCTTTAGAATATAATAATAAATTAAAATTGGAATTATTAAATAATTTGAAGTATAATAAATTGCTTAATTTTAAAGCGGATCCCATTAGAAGAGTTTTTATACCTAAAAATAATTCAGATAAATTAAGACCATTAGGTATACCGACTATAAAGGATCGATGTGTCCAAATGCTACTAAAAATTTTATTAGAACCAATAATGGAACCCCTAGGAGATAAAACCTCTTTTGCATATAGGAGAGGTAGAAATGCCCATTTAGCTATATGTCATATATCTAATAGTCTTGTATTTAAAAGAAGAGGAGGAGATAATAGGAAAAGGCAAATGACATTTAAAGATACGAAAAATCGAAGAGTCATCTCAAAAAAAGTACCAGAATTCTATACTACTAAACATATCATTGATTGCAATATAAAGAGTTTTTTTGATAATATTTCTCATGATTGATTACTTAATATTGTACCTTTGCCGGTAAAATATAAACAAATTTTACTCACTTTACTTAAAGCACCTATTATTCATAACAACTCAATAACTAATGAAAATACTAATTCTGGATTAGTTCAAGGAGGTACAATAAGTCCACTTTTGGCTAATTGAACTTTAGACGGATTAGATGATATTATGGAAGAATGTGTTAAAGCAAAAACTAATCATCCTTGAAGTGGTTACTTTTATCCTGAAGGGAAAAAAGAATTTCTAGAAAAGGATGGCAGGAAATTACTCGACGAATTAACATCAAGAAGAAGGATAGAAAGGTTAGGAGGTCGAAATACTATTTCTTTGGTCCGTTTTGCTGATGATATTATTATTGTTACTAATAATGCGAATTTAACGGAAATAATTATGAAAACTTTAACATCTTTCTTAAATACGCGAGGATTAACATTGTCTGATACAAAAACTAAGATTTTCCCTTGAAAAATGGGTAGTAAATTAAATTTTCTAGGTTGAACTTTTATGCTAATCAATCCTAGAAATGTAACATGAATAGTAAAAGCAAGACGAAACGAGGCAGGAAGATTAAAAGATTGAACAGGTATGTATTGTGTTCCATCTAGAGATTCTACAAAAAGTTTAAGAAACAAGGTTAAAGCTATTACAAATATGAAAAATACATATAAAACAGTAAATACATTATGTCATGAACTTTCTTTGTTAATTAGAGGGTGATCTAATTATTTCTGTCCAGGGGGGAAACAGAGCAGGTTAAGAGGTCACTTGGATTGATATATTGATAGAAGGATAAGGAGATTTCTATTTAGAAAATTTGGCCCCTTAAAAATAAAGTGGGCCATTAACAAATATTGTAGATTTAAAGATAAATACATAGGACTACATACTAAGAATACTAATGGTATTCCTTCAACTTTTGCTGTCCCCTTTTTAAGGAAACTTGGTACGGACTCTCCTTGGTCTCTAATAAAACCAGATGCTCATTTGCTAGAAACAAGTTGTATTATTAATCCTAAACCATATATAAAAAGAAAGATTTTAATGGATTATATCATAAAAAACGAACATGGATTATTATTCAAAATTCAAAAAGGTGTATGTACTATATGTGGAAATGATTTACATATTAAGTTTGAATTTGATGATAATGCTTCTTTAATAGATGAGGAGAAACATATTGGAATATCCCACAGAAATGAATGATACTTAAACAGAGTGGATGCTGAATGAAATTATCTCCATAATACTTATAAAGGATTACAAATAGACCATAAAATACCTATTAGTTTATCTAATAATATATTTATAATTTATAAAATACTGGATGAACAGGATAATAAACAATTAATTCACACTGAATGTCATAAGATAAAAACAATAAACGATAAAAAGATTATTAAATTGTTTAAAAAGTTAATTAATAATGCAAATAACAAAGGATTAAATACAATAGAAAGTTTCAAAAAAGCAATTAAAAATATTGATATTAAAAAGATTTATTCTAATAATAAATCATATAAAAAGATTATTAAAAATATCGAATAAATTATTCGTTCTTAATTAGAAGTTAATGAATAATTTTATTTTTACTGAAGAGCGTAGTGCGCGGAGACGTGCATGCTACGATCTGTGTTGGGGCTAGCAGGGTAATAAACTGCTCTCGTCTATAACAATACTTTGTGGATGTTGTATGATTGATACTATTTGCAGCAGTATATTTTTGAGGGGGCCAAGGAAAAGGAGAATAAATAATATTTATAATATTATAAAATTTATTATTATATTCATAATATTATAACTTTAATTATATTTATCAAATTTATTTATTATTACTTTATTTACGTTATTCTTATTTTAACTATTTTTTTTTTATTAAATTTATTTCCATTTTATTTTTCTCTTTTCTAGTTGAATGTAGTTTAAAGGAAGAACAATTGTTTGTGGTGTAATGAGTTCTGGTTCAATTCCAGACATTCAACATAAATTATAAAGAAATACATACATATAAATTACATACATATAATTTATATGTAATTTATATATATATTAAGTTTATATATATATAATTAAACAAAGTTAAATCAGAGCTATATAGCTTAATGTTAATATAAAGTATAAAATTATTACTTGGCTCTCCCAGGCCAGGCTTAGCTTGGCCTGGGGTATATTAGGCAGAGAATAACGATCCGGATCCGTAATGTATTCGCTCAACGCGAAAGGTATTTCTAAGGATTTTTAATTTTTTTTTTTTGTGATGTAAAATATTAACTATTTTGTTTTATTATAAGTTGAATGGTAAATAGTTTTATTTAATACAAAGATTATCTTCTTTGTATTAAATATGTTATAAATTAGTTATATAAATGATATCTAAATATAAATAGTAAATGGGTTAAAACTTAATATATACATATATATTATAGTATAAATGATATATTATTTGAATAAAAAAAAATATATATATGTTTATTATTTGTAAGTAATTAAAATATAAATATATTTATATTTTAATTAATATTAGTTTATTATTTGTAATAAATTATAAACATAAATATAAAAGTAGATAGTAAGTTTATAAGAGTATAAATATATAAATTAAAAAGTAAAGTTTTATGTTAGTACAAGCAGCTAAAATTATTGGTTCAGGTTTAGCTACAATTGGTTTAGCTGGGGCAGGAGCAGGGATAGGATTAGTTTTTGGTAGTTTAATTGAAGCAACAGCTAGAAACCCATGGGCGTCCGCTCGAATATTTATAAAATTGAACTTGATCAAGTTCCATGTTTTTAGATTAACATGAAAAGCGCAAGACTTATCTTATAATAAGAGTAATAACTTAATACTTCGTAAGAAGAGAGAAACAATAGCATGTCTTGTTAAATGGGAAAATGAGGAAGCTTTAACTAATAGTTCAAAAGAACTTTATTCCAATATAATTCTCTTGCTTAAGAATCGTAAAAGGATGACACTATGTTTGTGAAATGTTAATTACTTTTGATCGTCTAGGATCGCTGGCTATAATAAAAGGATAAAATCTTTCTATCCCTCTATTATAAAAAGAATGAAGTTAAATCAAGGCCAGTCATGGTGTAGCTTATCAAAAGATGGGTTTAAAGAAGTAAATCTAATACATCATAATTACCTATTAGCACTAGGGACAGGGAATGAAAACACATCCAAATACGATAAAAAAATTGTTGATATTAATAGAGGAAAAAACAGTATTAGCATTAACAACAGGCAATTTTTTTATCCAACTGTTATAAATATTATCGGAGAGATCCATTCATCAAATCGCCCTAATATGATTAAAAGATGAATGGAAGTTAGAAGGTCCATATTATTAAATAATAAATTTAAGAAGGGACCTAAAGTTCGATTTTGCATGAATCGAACATACTCTACTACTAGTAATATAACGATTAACACGCAACCTATAATGGTTGGAAATTCTAACAAGGATTTAGGACTCGATAAAATTGCTAGATTATGAATAGCTAATTATAAAAATCCACGGAAGATTTATAAAAGTTTGAGAGGAATTATTAGGGAAAAAGAATTATGATATGCAAGTTATATTAAAGTAAGATCAAATCAAGGAAATAATACACCAGGTATTGACTCTTTAACTTTAGATGGAATAACAAAAGAAAAACTAGACTTTATTATGGCCGAAGTAATTGATAGGAGATTTGCTTGAAGCCCAATTAAAAAAATAGAAATACCTAAAATTAATGGTAAAACAAGATCTTTAGGTATACCTACATTAAAAGATAGAATAGTACAAGAGGTTTTAAGAACGATTTTAGAACCTATTTTTGAACCAGATTTTTCTGAAAATAGTCACGGATTCCGTCCCGGACGTAGCTGTCATACAGCACTGAAATATATAAATACTCAATTTAAAGAAGTTTCCTGATATATTGAAGGAGATATAAGTAGCTGTTTTGATAATATTAATCATAATATACTGCTAGATATAATCAAAAAGAAGATCAGGTGCAATTTAATTGTAGATTTAATAACAACAGGTCTGAAAAAAAGCTCCACGAATATTTTCCAGAATAAAATAAAGATAGAGGACGAGACAGGTGTATCACAAGGAAGCATATTGTCCCCATTGTTATCCAACATATATTTGAATGAGTTGGACAAATATATGAAAATTCTAGAAAAAGAGTATGAAGGATCTAGCAAAAGACCTAAAGCAAATTCAGTTTATGCTAAATACATGAGAGATAAAAAAAAAGGTAATGCTAGATTAATGAGAAAATTAAAAATAAACAGATCAGAACCTTGTGATCCTAATTATCGCTACATCAGATATGTACGTTATGCAGATGATATTTTAATCGGTGTAACTGGCCCATATCTCATGGCAGTGGAAATAAGGGAAAGAATAAGGAAATACCTCAGTACTAATCTAGGATTAACTTTAAATATAGAAAAAACTAAAATAACACATATATCAAAGACTATACCATTTTTAGGTTATCTAATAGGAAGAAGAATGATAACTATTAAACAAAGATATGGTAAAGAAGGTACATGAAGATATAGGAAGTTTATTCTTCCTATACTTGATGGGAATATTAAAAAGATAATTGCCAATTTGGCAAAAAATAAGTTTTGTGATAAATCAGGAATTCCTTTACCTAATTGAAGTTTATTAATGTTACCTCAATCTCAAATAAATAATAAAATTAATTCAATAATACGAGTAATCTCTAATTGATGATCCATAGCAGGAAACAGAAAACAAGCTGTTAACTGCATAAGTCATATATTAAGATTCTCAACAGCAAAGTTATATGCAGCCAAATTTAAATTAAAATCAATAAGAGCAGTATTCAAGAAAGGAGGTAGAGATTTAAGTAAACCACTGTCAAAACATAGAAAATCAATCGTGGGAGTTACTGATGAATGATTAACCAACTGATTTAATAAAGGTAACATGAATAATGCAACTGTAATAAAATTAGAGAGAAAAATAGAGCCACTATTATATACAAGATATAAAGATATCCCTGATAGAATAGGAAATAAGTTAGAACGAATGTGAGAACCAGATTTTGTTAAAACATTAAAAAAGGACCAGGATGCAGAAAATAAGATAACAGAAATTATAAAATTAATACGAGAGGGAAAAATTATGACTTGTAATAATAACCCTTTAACTTTATTAGGATGACGTATGACTAAAGGTATCAAAGCTTTACATGAGCCGTGTATAATATGTGGAACCACAGAAAATGTAGAAATGCACCATGTTAAAAGTTTAAAAGATTTAAAACCACTAAAAAATATAATTAAAGAAAAGAAGCGTGCTATAATGATAAAACAGATACCTTTATGTAAGAACCATCATTTACAGGTTCATAGCTATAATTGGCGAAACTCTGCTATTCCTTTGAAGGAGTTGAATACAGTAGAGACTATTAATTCTATTAAAACACCATAGCATTAATAATCATAAATTCAGTAGATGTTGGAGAGCCCTGTGATGGGCAACTATCTCGCAGGGTTCGGAGGGGGCTTTCGTGATATATTATTATATATCATTTAATTCTACCCTATCTTTACGGCCTAATAGAAGGGGTCGTCTAAATTCACTTGAATTTTAAAAACTAAATTTTTAAATAATTTAAAAATTTATAATTAATAGAAAATACAGTGCTAAACTTGTTTTCTTAAAGACTAAACAGTGAAAATGTAGTATTAAAGAAAGATTTATCTTTAATATTATATTATGTAATAGTCTTTATTAATAAGCAATATATTTCATATATGAACAAAAAAAGTTTATTTAAACGTCATGAGGAAGCCATTAAATTTATAAAAAATAAAAGTCAACCTAATTGTAAAATAATAAATAAGGTATTATCTAATCTTTTAAAAGGGCGCAGAGGATCCTTAGAAAAAATAGATCAAACACATATTAATCTATGCAATTATATATTTGAAAAACGAATTACTTTAAATTTACCTAGACCAAAAAGTAAATATATTACACCATTTTCAAAAGTAGCAGGCCCTGAGAACTTAGATTCACTAAAGAAATCAGGGAAATTTATACCGGGTTGTTACAGAATATGAGGATTGGGTTATCCAGAAAAATTTTGTTATATAGGACAATCGATTCATTTGGGTAGACGAATAAAATATCATGCTAAAGGATCAAATATAAATACTCGAAAATTTTGTCATGATTTAAAAGACAAAGCAAAAGTGGATTTATTTATTTTACCTAAGGATAATAATATCATTACAAAATTAACAATAAGGAAATTTTTATGTGTATTAGAGCAATATTTTATTTTTAAGTTTAAGCCTGAAATCAATAGATTGTATATAGCGATACCTGGGTTTGTATGGGATGATAAATTAAAAAAAAAACATACAGAGATAGTAGGGAAAAAGATATATTTATATCTAAAATTTGAAGTATCTAAAAATTTAGAACTTATTTATGTTTCTCCTTCCAGAAGTTATGTTTCTCGAATATTAGGTTATGAACGAAATTGAGTTAAAAATATTTTAATTAGGAATTCTGGTTGATATAAAGATACTTTTTATTTTAGTGTTATACCATTAACAATTTTTAATAAAAATGAAATATCTTATAATGTAATAACAAATTTAAAAAGAGATAATGAGATTAAATCTTATTTTAACAAAAATTTAAAAGATTTAAAATTTAGAAGAAAAGGAATTCTTGTTAAAATTACAGATGTATCAACAGGAAAAATATATTTATTCCAATCTAAGAGAGAAGCATCTAGAATATTAAAGATTGATTTTAAGTCTATTTATGAACGTGATAAACTATTTAAAAATAAATATAAAATTGAAATTATAAAATAATTATTAAATATAGCAACTATTCCAATATGCCATTTTAGGTTTTGCTTTAGCAGAAGCAACATTACGACAGTGCAGGTATTTCATATTATTATTTTCAAATATATTGTTCAAAAAAACATTTGCAATTAATATACCAATCAACCAAATAGGTAACGGATTAACTAGAGTGGCGTTGGTCAACGAACCAGGGTTACAAGGTCTAGGGATTAGCGAGAAATATATAAAACCTAATAGATTAATAAATATATTAATTTATTGTATATTAACGCGTTCTGTAAGCTCAGAGGTAATTTCGAGTTTAACGAGAGTGAATTGTTGTTTTAAAACAGGTTCATCGGCTAGAGCAGAATCTAGGGTTTTAGTGGCTCTGAAGTATAAATGGCAATGAGATAATTGTGGCGTCTTCATTGGGTTGATCCATTCTTCACATCCTGAACAGGCAAGGACTCGAAATGTTATCCAAGATATAATCTTGAGCAATGAAATACTTAATACTGGGAACCTCGGACAAACCTATAAGGTTATCAAAGTTAAATTTATGAAAATTATAGAATTATATTCCTTAATAAAATTATATAATCATTTTATAAACAAACTGTCTTTAAGGACTTTTGAATTTACAAGATTGAAAAATCAAGAAATCAAGTATTGATACGGGGGCAGGATAATCGAAAAAGCGAAGGCGTCAAGTAATTTTGACGATAACGGTTCAAAAAATCAAAAACTAATTAATTATTATATATACATACTTTGTATGTATATAGATAAATATTTAGGGAAAGGTTGTTATATACTAAAGGCTTCGTATCTAAAGGAGAGATTTAGATATAATATATGAAACGTACTCACATCCCAGAGGCTGAATTCGATATTGTTCATAAGGTCTAATAATTTAAATAGGTTTTCCGTTCGAAATTACTCTCAGAAAAATTATAGAGAGGCTACGCCTAGTAATGCTGAGAAAACTATAATTTGGAACAAACAAAACTGAATGAAAATATCAGAAAATGTTAGAGAAAAACAAATTAAATTATCAGAAATAGCAACAAAATTTAATATATATGATAAAAGAATAACAAAACTCCAAGAAGGATTAGCGTTATCCTTGGAGTTTAGATTATTAGCAGTACATAATGTGATTAAAAATAAAGGTAGCAAAACACCAGGACTTGATGGTATTATACTAAACGATGATCAATCTAAAAGTAAAATGGTTGAGAAATTAAAAGAGGTTTTAATAGATAACAAACATGGAGCATATAAGAGTGGGGTAATTAAAAGAGTATACATACCTAAGAGTAATGGGAAATTGAGACCATTAGGAATACCTAGTATAAAAGATAGATGTTTGCAAGAATTAATACGACTTATATTAGATCCAGTAGTAGAACCCTTCAGTGATAAACACAGTTATGGGTTTAGAAAATTTAGATCAGCAAAAAATGCTATTGGAGCATTAAGAGTCGCTTTGCAAAGTATTAAAAGTAAAGATAATAAATATATATTAGATGCAGATATAAAAGGATTCTTTAACCATATTAATCATTCTTGATTATTGAAAAATATTCCGTTAGGAAAGTACCATAAACAAATATTAAGTAGTTGACTAAAAGCAGGTATAATATTAAAAGGAAATAAAGAAAAAGAATTATTATACCCAGATGAAGGAACTCCACAAGGTGATATAATAAGTCCATTATTAGGAAACTTTACACTAAATGGTTTAGAAATTACTGCCTTAAACTCCATAAAATCTATCGTCTCTAATAATTTTCAATCTTTAAAAATAAAAAAGAAAAATGGTACAAAATCTTCAATAAGATTAGGTATAAAGTGCATAAGATACGCGGATGATTTTGTAATATTAGCTAGAAACAAGAGATTATTAACACATTATGTTAAACCTGCGATAGTAAAATTTCTAAAAGAAAGGGGATTAGAGTTATCGGAGGAAAAGACAAAAATAATTAGTATTAGAAAAGAACCATTAGATTTTTTAGGATATAGACTAAAATATCAAGAAAAATGAAAAAAGTATTACAGTTTCTTCAAGGATAAGATAGGTAGATCAGGAATAGGGTTATATCCTAATAAAGAAAAATTATTACTAGTGACAAAAAAGCTCAAAAATATAATAGAAAAATCCTACAATGAATCTGCTTATAGTCTTATAGTAAAACTTAATCCTATAATAAGAGGATGATCTAACTACTATAATCTAGGGGAAAGTACATATTACCGAAATAAGCTTAGATATTACCTGTATAAGTTATGCTGAAAATGGGCTAAAAAGAAACATCCTAAGTGAGGTAAAAAAAGAATAGCTAAAATTTATTTTCTAGGGGGATCAAAAAATTCTCTTGCTCCGCTTCCTTTTAAAGGAAGAAAATGAACATTTAGAGGAGGAACTTACTGCAATTCTCGATTTATGGAAGAAAAGAAAGGGAAGTTTACTTATTTAATAGACCCAACAGTAGTGGTAAATACAGTTAGTGGAATTAAGCTTGTTATACCAGAAAAAATAATAAATATACATGCCTATGATAAAGAATATCTTAAATTAGTGGAATTTCAAACAAGAATAAATATGATGACACAAGGAAAAGAAGAATCTTTTAAGGGTAAGTTATATAAAAAGGGGATCACAAAATGGTATATGCGTAATGTGTAAAAAACCTTTATTAATGGATACGTTTTTAAAGGCAGGAAATCTACATATTGATCATATCAAACCAATCAGTGAAGGGGGAGAGAAATCAAAAATTTCTAATTTGAGGCTTATTCACATTTGATGTCATAAAATTATCCATGGGAAAAGATAATTCAATAAATAAAAATATTGTTACATTAAATTTATATTGCCGGGTTACGAAAACGCAAATGAGCTGTATTGATTCATTGAGGTTTAAGTAACGCGCTTATGGATTGAGCCGTATGCAGGGTGATCTGCACGTACGGTTCTTTGAGGGGATTTTGTTGTAAGACAAGTTCCATCTCGGGCGGTTTATTCTGTTTAATGATGAGTTTCTTATTATTATATGCGGCTTAATACAAATAAATAATATAAAATTATTCAAATAATAATTATTTATTTAAGGATATTAATAAGCAAATAATTGAAATAAATAAAAATAAATAAAAATAAATAAAAATAAATTTTTATTTATTTTTATTATACACTAATTAAGATATAAATATAATTTTTGATTTATATCTTAATTTTATTTATTAGTTAGGTACTTTATTAATATATTATATAAATTCTATATTTTATGATGTATTAACGAAAAAGAGGGTGGGTTTGGGGTTCAAAATATTTTTATT